>Ga0179593_1546930_pt1 | contig 25629 bp, 16 predicted proteins | sample CZODoug2_1_08_16_FD_185931 | JGI IMG/M metagenome (GOLD analysis project Ga0179593, IMG submission 185931) | Vadose zone soil fungal communities from Angelo Coast Range Reserve, California, USA - CZODoug2_1_08_16fungal (PacBio error correction) | ecosystem: Environmental > Terrestrial > Soil >...
AAAAAAAACAAAAAGAAGATGTACGTCTGGTTCGTTAAATGGGGAACGTCGTTCGCAAAGAGGTATCAGCTGTGATCATGCGCGAGCGAATTCAATACGTGTGGGGTGGTCGGTGAAGCTTAACGGGACCGACACACGGGCTAAAACTGAGCATTTAGGCGCCTTTAGATTCCCTGGGGGGAACGGAGATGAGCAGATTTGTGAAACCAAATGCTTCTTTCTTGGCCTGCTGCCAAGGCTGGATGTAGAAAAAGAAAAGAAATCGACAAGTTTGCGCAGCAAAGGGGCAAGTGGGAGAGGGCCTGCCATGGCACGGTTCTAATTAAGACGGGAAATGGGCATCTTTAATTGGTAGCGCTCCTAATCTGTGGAAAAAAATAGTGAGGGAGGAGGGAAGGATCGTGGGCCGCCCGCCGGCAAGGAAAGGACTCCGAGTGGGTCGAAAAGCGAAGAGAAAAAAAAAAAAAAGCAAAACAACACAGCTTTCGTACAGGGGGAAACGGAATGGACACAAAAACATTGGGGGATGGTCTTCAGACCAACACAAGACTTAAGCGGCGGCCGTTATAAGCGCCGCTTGGGGGTCGGGAGGCCCAGTGGACGCATAAGGCCAAAAAGAGATGGTTGGAGAGAGTGCCAGGTGTTGAATAGAGGTGTCAAAAAGAAGATAACGAGGGCGAAGCGTTTCAGAAGATAGCACTGTTCTTTTCGCTGTGTGGAAAAAAGGAAATGAAAGTTAATGTAACTGCTCTCGAACGATCAGCAGGGTTTTGGTACGTCTGGTTTAGCTGGATTAATAAAGCCCCAGCTCATGAGAAAATCCACGTCGGCAACCAGAAGGCCTGTCATTCCAGAGCAGAATGGGTCTTATACGACTAAAATGAAGCCATACACAACCTAAAGGGTGCGTGTGTCTGGAGTGGGGTCGCATCGGGTGGAGGAAGGAGTTTGCATAACCCAGGCTCTGCAAGGCCGAAAAGGAAGCATTTCAAAGAATCCGGACGAGGTCACATGAATTAGCTGGGACTGGGGTGAGTGGGGGTAAGGGGCCGAACTGTTATTCGACACCAAAGGGGGGAGAATTACGGCTATAAACATTCACATTTTATTAGTGGGTGGGGGTCATCAACTGGGAGGTTATTTGGCAGCGGAAGTGCATGTGCGGAGGTGGTGCGATGCCCTTGAGCCAGATGCGGTCTGAGAGAAAAAAGATCTGCATCCTACTTCGGAGAAAAAGCTAAATCTTAACAACTGAAAGGGCGCGTTTTCATCAAGGAGAAAGAATGTTGAGGTAATCAGGCGACGATGACATGTCAATAAAATTAAAATACGCAGAGAGGGGGGGCAATTACTTCAAGAGAGGGGAGGTGAAATGATCTGAGGGAAACCATAAAGGAAATGGGACGAAGAAGGCCACTGGAGGTAACGGGAGTCCTTGCCGGGGGCATTTTGGAGTGAAAAGCCCTAATCCTAGTTGAATTGTAAGACGAGAAATCGACACAGTGAGAACAGGAGAACACCGAGAGTATACACCCCCCCCCCCACCACCAGGAAACCCCAAGAAGTTACTACGTGCCTACGCTTTAACTGGGACTTCATTTACTTGCTGTAATCCGAGCGGCAAAGGGGAGAGACCCGGTCAGTGTGTTCCGAGTGGGATCTAATAGCCAATAAGGGAAAGAGGAAGATCTATAAACCAATCAGCTTTGGAAAAGTTAGAGATGCTTCGCTTTCAGTAAAAAAGAGGAGATAGCCCTGGCCGAGGCTTCTCGGGGGATCGCGGGAATGAGAGCCTTGATCTAAATATTCTGCTAAACAAGCAAAAAAGGATTGCACACCTGTTCGGCCGAGGGATAGTCGTTGACCTAGGAGGAACTGTACTGAATTGGGGGGGCGGATTGTCATTTCGGACTACGGGGGCATATTGCCTATGGGTCGATTACTGTACCGTGCGGGAGCATCATAGACAAGGGGGGAGGGGGGGGAACTTGGCGTAGAGAGTTTGCTGACAAGAGCTGGGGTTTAAAAATGGACTCAGATACTGCCCTCTAAGTCAGAGTTTTGCTATTCAACAAGGTAGAGGGCAAAAGGATCTGCGAAGTTTCTCTAGACGCAATCATCAACCTCTGGGGAACCTCCAGAAGACCTTCCCTACACAAAAAGATTCCGCCACACATCAGGACCCAACAAACACAAGATGGCAGTCGGAAACGATACTAACGGAAGGTCCGAAACAAAGAAGCTCTCAAAGTCCCTTTGAAGAGGATATCTTGAAGAATCTTGGGGGGGAACTTGCGCGATAAGCCAAGGGACGCATGGATGGAAGAGAACGCATTCTCGGAAGTTTGAATTCAAGCAATGACAATATGAAAAGGGGCTTTCTTTAAAATGCCTATGTGTGTGATCACTTTTTTTCCTGCGGAGTACAAAGGTAAACAGAGAGCTCAACCAAGGAAAAAGGGGGGGAAGAGATGTCACGTTGGGAGACCTGGGACCAAAATTGATGTCACAAAGAGCAGGAAAAGAAAGCCCGAAGAGGGCATTTTTCTGGGGGGAGTGAAAACAAAGACGGAGAATATATGGGGAGGGAAAGAAGCTGGGATTAGATATATTCTAGTACGAGGGAAAAAAATCTCTGGACCTAGAATCTCCAACGAAAAGGACTAGAAGGCTTGCTGGGTTATCTTTGGAGGGATCGTTAGGTCTGCGGGACGGGGTCAGGCGGAGGGTCAGGACGAAAGGGTCGAAGAAAATTAGGGAGTTAGTCTACCTGGGGAGCAGAGATCAACAATAGAAGCAGCTATTCTTCAAAGAAAAAAGGATTGACAGGGGAAATGACGCAGGTCCAAAATACGAAACGGTGCACCCGAGGATGTCAGCCAAAAAAGTGACGTCTACATCTTCAGGTTAGGAAGATCTCCACTATTCGTTAACCGGAACAGAAGCAGACAGGTGAGGTATCAAAGAGCCCAGATCCTCACGGCGCGGGAAAAGTAACAGGACGTTAGAAACGAAGAGATAGGAAAGGCAAGCCGAGAGAGATCAGGCAGCTCGTCTACGCGTTTTGAGACTTTGAAACAACGTCCAATATCAGATCTAGAAAAAGAAAAGGATGGGACGGCGGGTAGAAAGGCGTGAAGGTGAAGGGAATTGGGGCGGGACCAGAGAAACATACTTCACGTTTTTAAAGCGCAAAAAAGAACTCTGCGATACACCGCAAGGACGAACCTTCAAGGAAGGAAAATTTTACTACTTCCCCGTTCGGAAATGTTAAGACTGTAAAAAATCTGAGGAGAGGGGGGGACTTGGGAAGCGTCCTCAAAAGAAGAAAGTCGGAGAGGATGGAAAGCACAACCGGCACGACTACTATACTTTACGAAGGTACCGGAGGAGCGATCCGGCTTAGTTCTGGGGAAGGATAAAGGAGGTTGAACTCCGCGGAATAGATTAAGAGGAGGACTCGCATTGTTTGAACTTGGAAGGACACGATTTCACATCTGAGATTTAGTAAGAGTAACGTGGAAGGGTTCGGAAGTATTTATCCATTTACTGGAAAAAAGAAAAGAGGAAGGGTATGACAGAGATTTTGAAGTCCGGGTATTCTTTCACTAAGGAAAAAAAATAACATGGGAATTAAAGGGAGAACACTCCAAGACCGTCGCATACAAAAAAAAGAAAGGGGTCGCAGGTCCGGGAGGAAGAGCACAGTTTGTTTGATAATCATAAGTTCGGAATGTAACCCACTAAACACCAAGGAATGGAGAACACAGTCAGTGCTGGACGGTGATGGAAAAGGAAGCCAAGTAATGTCGGGGAGTCGGTTTTCAGAAAATGGAGGCAATCCCCCGACACGAGGGAGGAACAAAAAGCCGAAGAAACGTCTCAACCTTGACGGGATGTGAGGCTTCATAGTCTTATAATCCCGCGCAAATTGGAAGGGGGACAGTACGAAGGATTTGGGGGAAAACGAAGGGGAGTGCAGGGGGAGGAACTGTTACATCCGCGTCAAAGGGCTCCAGCGACCCCAGAAACGAGAAAAACTGGGGGCGCGAGATTGTAGCAGTTGCTGTCCTAAGGGAAAGAGCCGGCTGGGGTTCAAACAAAACGAAATACATGTTATGGGAAACACCCCTCGCTGAGGTAGACGAGGGGATGAACAGCGTCATGGAATACAAAGAAAAAGAGACTTGTGCCTCAGCTTCAATAGTGGACCTTAACAACCACGAGAGGGCATGTAGTTAAACGGACGAATGGCAGCGAGTTTTGAGGTAGACAATGACTGAGGGGAGTTAGTTTTTCTCCTAAAACCGGCAAAGGGGGACAAAGCAAGCTGAAGCTTCAGGGGGACAAAGATACTTGTTGTCCGGGATGACGGAAAACGACTAAACTATCCGCCAGAGGGAATCACCAAGATTAGGGGATACCACTTAAAAAAAGGGAAGGGAAGGGGCACGGACGGCACAGAATTGCTCCTCTCAAAGTTGTAAAGGGAGAGGGCAAACTCAGTTGAAATGAAGGAGGGAATTGGATTCCAGCAATCCCTGGTTACAAAGAGTAGAGCTAAAAGGAAAAAGAAAGAAATTGTAACCTCACAGACTCAGAGGAAAGTGGGTCGGGAGGAAGGTCACGAGCGTATGGTACGATAGGCTAAGATCATCTTCTACGCGTGCTCCAGGGAAGGGAACCACTGCAGGGGGAAACAGAAAAGCGTCCTCACTCAACACCAAAGTGAAGGAAGGATACAGGGATTCTTCTTTCCAAGGAAAGGGGGGGGGGAGTCTTTCCATCTATCAATGAAGTCGGATGCGAATAGAGAATGAGAGGGGTTCGTTTCGGATACTAAACAAGGGGGATGGCAACATCCTGTTTAAAGGTTGGGCTCTTCCTTGACCTAGAGAAGCTTTGGACCAGAGGCGGCAGTGAGGATCATGCCTAATGGAGGGAGACTCAAATTGGGGTCACGTGCTTGTTCGATGCAAAAGGGAAGTGCAAGTCGCCAGCGAAAACAGGGAAGGGTAAGTGTGAGTGGTGGGTTACGACACGGCAGATAGTTTAACTAGGGGAATTTATAGGCCACTGAAATTAACACGTCTCACGTAAAGAGGAGGGGATTGGCAGGATTAGGAAATAACCTAACAACCTTTCAATGGGGCTTGGAAAAGAAAAAGACAAATATCGGAAATTTTCATCCATGGGCCTGGGTTCTAGGGAAAGAGTGAAGATCTTCCCCAAAGCTTTGAAAAAGATTCCAGTGATCGCTGGGCGTCTACTAGAAACTAGGCATAGGAAGGGGGTTCGGTGGGGGGAAACGAGAAAATTCTAAGAAAATGCTCGGCTCGAGAAAGAAAAGGGGTTTGAGGGTGATGGGAGGAGCAGGTCTCGCGCGTATCAAGAATACAGCAGTCCCTTCAACACCAAGAATCGCTTTAAGCCAGAGGGGTGGCGTATAAAACTGTTCTGGCAAGAAAAAAAAAAACCAAGGCCGAGATACTTGGGAAGGGTTTGCATTTTTAATAGAGTTCTAACAGGAAACAGGCAGAAAAAGAAGACGATGAGAATGAAGGGGGAATGGAAGTGGTGATCAGGCGTTGTGTGGTTCTGCCCTAACTTATTGCGCACAATGTGTAGCTGTCCTAGACGTCAGAAGTGGGGGGGTGTGGAAGGGGCAAAGCCGGGATTTTCAGGAGAGAAGGGGTTGGGGATGGGTGTTTGAACTTACGCAGGAGCTGGCTTCGCAAGGGAATCTCAGCGCCAGAACAGGAGGAGAGAACAAAGCTTAAAAAAAGGAAAAGACCGTGACCTTTGCTAAAGATCTAGGGAAGGAACTCCGGCTCGAAGTCCTCGAACATGGCGAAAGGGCGAAAAAAGATCGTCTTGGTCGAGGCAGATGTGGGTGATGTCCTATCTTAAAGACTCAATAATGGGCAGAAGAAAAGGAAAACTGTCGGTAGTCTTAAGGAAGGTGAGGTTAGCCCCTACGATTTTGGGGAATACGTAACACCGGACTGCGAAAAAGGGGAGCAACCGGGAGCACCGGGAAGTAGCCGGAAACAAGGGGGGGGGAATACCTTGGTTCGTAAGGAGTTGTAATCCGAGAGTTCTGAAATTAAAAAAAGGGAAGTATTTGGTTAAGCAGGGGGAGAGGAAACAATAAGGACGCGGCGAAACGCACTCTTGTAGGGGAGGCGCTTCAAGGACAAAAAGAGGAAAAGACGCCAGGCATATGAAAGAGGTGAGATCGCGCGAAACCGTCCCCAGGAGAAAAAAACAGGACGCCGAGGGGATAGGGGCGAGGTTTGAGACTGAGGGGTCCCGTGGGCGGCGGTTGGGGGGGGGGGAAAAAAGGTGTCGAAGGACCTATGTCAGCCGTCCTTGAGATCGGCATAAAATCAAAGCGGAACTGGGTCCTCCGGGGAGGGGGGCAAGCAGGGTTCTGTGACTCAGTCGCCGTCCGAGGGGCGTCTATAGACAAGGTAGCAGCCCCCAGAAGTGCCAAGGAGTCCGTCCTGAACTAGAGAAATCATAAGATATCAACACGAGCCATTTCCCAGCACGGCGAAAAAGGCTTTTCTATGGAAATGAGGAGGATTGCAGAAAAAGGGGGGTCGCCTGTATTCAGAAAGAGGAGGGAGGAGAAGTGTAAAGCTGGATCTTTCATTTGCGGCCTCTTTTGTGATCAAGGGGGGGGGTCAGGAGGCAACGTGGACGGTCTAAACGTAGGAGGACGTGTGAGGGAGGGCGCAAATTGAAAAATAGGTCTAAAATGTCATTTGCTTAATGGAAACAGGAGAAAAGAGGGCAAGAAGTGGAGGGGCATGTCGCTTTCAAAGGAAAGAAAGCATTCATCTCAACTTTCGCCTTCGTTCGGGGTCTTGGAGGTGAGCGGGCGCAGATATGCTAGAAGGGAAAGGCATCTCATTTTTTCTTGTTTGTGGGGTGTGTTTTTGTTTTTTTTCTCTATTGGCAGAGCCCAAAAGTGCCGGCGAGAACCAGAACCCCATGGGGAAGACCCCATTTAACAAAGTTGCTAAGTGGGATGAAAGAAAGGCTTCATATTACACATCCTTAGTGGTAACCAGAAACAGCCGGAAAAGAGAAGAGGAGAGCAAACCTCACAGACGAAGGATTCGGGGCTGGGATGTGCATTGTGGGGAAAAAAAAAACGAGATAATTAAAGAGTAAGAATAGAGGCTAGCCCTGGTTGAGAGGGGAACAGGAGATCCCGCTAACCAAGTTTCTGTAAGGTCAAACTCTAAGTTAGTATAAGAAAAAGGGGGGGGGCGATCCCCAAAAGAACCTTCACTGCTTCACTTCTTATTACCACACCAGAAATGAAAAAATCTCACACTTTTCCGCTAATCCGCCGGCTCAAGAAGCGGTGGACGCAAAAAAGGGAGGAAGTGACCTAAGGAGGCTTGACCATCAAGCCAACGACCAGAGGGAAAGGGGGTGGCACCCGGGAAGGGCTACGATAGCGACTAGTACAGTGCCCTCCTTGACTACGGAAAGTAAGAGAGAGGGCACGGTAGGGGGCAAGGAAAATAGATTGAGGAAAAAGAAAGTAAAGGGGGGGGAAGGGGGCCACTCGAAGTAGGGGAATAAAAAGAGATTTATCCACTTAGAGGGAGGGCAGCCTCCAAAGAAAAAAAAAAAGGCATATCCTCATCGGAACCCCTACACAAGTTTGCTTTAAGTCAGATACACAGTGGGGGGGAGAATAAAAAGAAGTGTACACGAAACAAGAAGGAACCAAAACGTCAGATCACCATAAATTACAGTCATTGCGGTCTCGGAGCTTCCACCAAAAGGTAAGGCGGGGCCGGGTTTCATAAAAAAATGTGAAGACTCACAACAAAAACACCCTATCAAAAGCACACACTCTAAGAGAAGCTATTTGGGATTGTTAAGTTCTTTATCCCACGGATAAGTTCCTTACACGGTCTTTGTGGGTGATTCTTTAAAATGAAAGGGAGCTCTCGCTATGGGAGTCGGAATCTGCCATACCGCCAGGAACTAAAACCAGTGTGTAATGAGATGAGCATGGTCAGAAAAGAGTTAATCCAAACAAAAAGAAAACAGACAGTTATATCGGGGGGAACCCTTTCAAAACAGGTAGACGCAGGTCGGGAAACGGGCGGAAAGAGTCTGGCCACTTGGAAAAGAAGTCAAACCCATCGCTAATGTATTAAAACGGCCGAGTAGAAAGGGGGAGATGCGCACCAGGTTTAGTTATGGGGGGCAGGTGGTTCCTTACCACTCGTGGGGGGAGGGAAGACCGGAGAAGTGGTGCGGGCGAGAGGGGTACGTGTAACAGCTACCTCACAATGGCCCGCGGAAAAAATTAGAAGTCTATAGACCGGCACGTATTCTGGGGAAATTCTACTCCGGGGGGAATTCGCCCCTGTTTGGCAGGTGGGTGTGTGGGGAAGAGGGGGGACCCGAAAAGCAGGCAACTTGCATGAGGTTTGCGAAATCCCGTGAGGTCATGAAAAGACAAACTGAATGACCGGACGAAGCGTCCAAAGCAGAGAACGAAACAAATTGAAAATGCATCCTGTACAGGGGAAAGGATAGAAAAATATTTATTTCGCGAAATGAATGGCTCAAGCTTATCTATTCAATAAGACAGGACCAACGGGGTGAACGACGTACCCTATCAAAAAACGGTGGATAGGAAATATAGAGTACTGGAACATAGGGAACGTGGTGCAAGGCGTTCTACGATAAGCTTGCTCCAAAGCGAGAAGATACGAGAGGGTCTGAAGGGAAAAAAAGTAGCCTACACCAGTTCGCAAATAGGATGCAATCCGGCCTGGGGGGGGTTAACTATAGAAGTGTGAAAGTCTGGGGGGGGAGGCTAATTCACCTTTCATCAAAGCCATCATCTCGAGTTGCTAAAAAAACAAAATGCAGTGCTTAAGAAAGTTTCTAGTAAAAATTAAGCGTGTGTATCTCTCTAACGGTTGAACTGCGGCAGATGGTCGTCAGTTTAAGTCAGTTCAAAAGGGCCTCTTGCCTATTAAATCTTGGCTTTGGGTAGGGGTACGCTAAACGCGGGGGAAGGGGAATTCGACCTTAGGAGGTGATGGAGGCGGCCCGGGTACCATGCATGTTTTGAATGGACAGCTAGCAGTTGAAAAAAAATATGAGGTCTGAACTCTTGAAAGAGATCTAACAGCGCCGAGGCCTATATCAAGTCTGTTTCGTGGGTTGGGAAGCCGGGGACCGGGATAGCAAAGGCTCAAAGCGAATTCCCCGATCGGCAAGTAGTTTACCGCACCGCGCGAGTCCCTCGCAAAAAACACGGAGAAAGATTGAGATTCATCCGCTGGTCTGAAATGAATAGGAAAAAAGGGCACATCGGCCGAGATAGCGTGTTAGGGGTCTTTTTCCTGCATCGGGGTGAACATTGAGAAAAACAGGAATCTGTAAGAAGAAAAATAAAGACCCAAAGAGAAGAAATGAAGGAAGGTTAGAAAAAGTGTTTAGTGTTTCAGGTCAACCTTTGATCAGAAAAATGGGGATAAAGGAAAGGAAACAGAAAATTTTGAGTAGTTTAGTCGAAAGTAATAAGGAGTGAAGGGGCATGTGGGGGTGGAGGGTGCCTCTTAGCCAAGGGAAATAAGCTCTCCCAAAATGATTAAAAGAAAAGGTGGGGGGGGGGGGGGGAAAGAAAAAAGACCCACCGTTTTCTTTTCCCAAGGTTCATAGATTTGATTAACTGCTTAGACCCAGAAAAAAACAGCAGCTCTTAAAAAGGAGAGCAGCAGAGTTTCAAAACGGCTATGCGTAAAGCCCCGAAGAAGATCGAAGAGGCATGAATGTCGCGTGACAAGTGAGGTTTAGAGAAACGTTTGGACGGCACCGACGCCGACGGAACGCGTAAGTAGCAAACAGTGGTACTACGCGACGGGTGGCGGTATTGCGGTGTAAAGAACGTGGCTTGACCAAAATTGGGGGGGTGCGAAGTGACGCGCAGCGAGAAAGTCGAACCCTCCAAAAAAACACAATGCGCGGGAAAGTGTCAAGAAGAGCTAAACCGCCCGATGCTCGTCCTGATTCAATACTTGATAGCGGAAACAAGCACCCGGGAAAGGGCATCAGTTGGGGAACTAGAAAATTCCGATAGGCGGCCGTCTACGAACTACGGAGGATGCCATTGGCAACTTAAGAAAACCTCGGAATGGGCGGTGGAAAGACTTAAAATCGGAGGGCTCGGGTTTCGGTATCTCCGGCACGATTGAGGGGCGAGGGCGAGCAACCTCTTTCTAAGGGACTAGCGAAGACTAAAAAATTAAGTACCGCCTCATATCCCAGCCACTAATCAAGTCAAGAACGTCAAGTCGAAGAGCCAGGAGGCAAGAAGGGCCGATCTAGCCCTGTTGGCGGAGCGGGGGGTTGTAAAGCAATAGTTCGCCGTTCGTTGATGGACCTGTGTGAAAAAGGGGGGAAACAAGCAACGCCTAAACAACAAAACTGATTATAGAAAGGGGAAAGATTTGGTCATCGCTGACCGATTTCACACAAGGGGTAGAACGATTAGTTGGTATTAAACAAGCAATAAGAGAAGTTAGAGGAGGGCTTCCTTCACGAAAGAGTCCTCAGCAACCTCCATGGTCTAACGGGGGTGGTGCTAAGTAGGGGGGCGGGTCTGTCAGGTATAGTAGCGCGCTATACCCTTGGGGAAGCAAGAAAAAGGTGGGAGAAAGCTTTCCCTAGCAACAGATAGGCCGGCGATGAGAACCCAAAACAGATAAATTGCAACCTGATAGGGCCATCGCCCATAAAAAGGGTTTAAACCCGAAAAACGTAATAACACAGGAAGGGAAACCCCGAGACCAAATCCGGATCCATCTACACTTATCATAGTTATCCCCGTAGTCTCACATTCCCTGGGTAAATCCCTGGGAGCGGGTTAACCTCGCCCAGGCGAACTCAGAGGCGTTGGCATCGAGCTCTTTACAAGCTACCTAGCTGAGCGCCAAGAAACTTTAGAATTGTAGCGGAACGGCGTAGATTGCAAAAGGGGGGTTAGTTCGAAACCGGAAATGTGGGACAAAAAGCTCGAGGAACCGGTACCGCAGAACCGGGAGTCCAGGTCATTCTAAAGGTACTGGTCGGTTGGCAGGGAAAGACCGTATGCCACAAAGAGGGTCGGCTGGAACCATTGACGTTACTCGACCGGGATCAAAGAAAATGGGGCCCGCAGGGAAAACGGTGCTGAAGAGGATACTGGCAATGACTCTGCTTGAAAGGGGGAACGTACTTAGCTTCGGCTGACGTCATGGGACCGGGGTGATGAGGAGGGTCGTCATAACGGAACGAGGTACGGTCCTAAGGAAGCCTTTCGCCATTTCTTAAGTCATGAATGCGAAGTTACAACTGATCAGGGGGGGAAAGCGAACACATAACACAGCAAGGCAAAGGCAAAATAAAACTAAAAAGAGGGTGAAAAACTACAAAGAAATGGGGTTCAAAGGGATAAAATAATTGGTGTCAAGAGAGGAACATCAACGCTTAATACCCCAAATCATGATAACAAGCACTATTTGAGGAAAAGGATCGCATCTTAGATATCCTGTTTCAGAAAGTCTGACCACCCTCTGACTCAAACAAAAAAAAACAAGTCCTGGTGTATGCTGAAACGCTGGAATGGAAGTATGGTTTGGAAATATGGACAGTGGGGCTCTCGATCGCGGCTCAAAACTACCCTTTCAACGGGGTCAGGAAAGCGGCTGGGGAAAGCTTAAAAAACTAAACCGACAGATATGCCTACCCCATCATAATCGTTAACAAAAAAAAAGTGCTGGGAAAGGGAAAACAGGCAGCGAAAAATATTTGGGAAAACAAAGTATTAAGGGATTCGCTCATGTTTAAAGGCCAGATCAAGTGGTGGTCGGACAGAAGGGGAATTGGGGTCCAGAGGGGCTGCAGACCAAGCTTTGAGCTTAAAAACTTTCACCCCCTCTATGTTTAGAGTGAGAGATCAAGAATGCCTCCGTCAATAAGAAGACAAGGTAGGGAATGGCAAGCGGGGGATTTGAGAAATGGGACCTTCTCCACTGGGAAAGTAAAAAAAAACGGGAGGCTGAAAGTAATCCAGGAGGGAATTTGACGGGGAGCCTTACAAGAATAACTTTTAAATCTCTTCCCCCATTAAAAAGGCAAGTCAGGCTATGCTATTTTGGAAGTCTTTACTTGGGGAATCACACAACTAACAGGGTACAAACCTAGCTATGGCTCAATATGAAAATATTTACACTTGCACTGGAAAAATTTGAGCGTAATCTCGTCAACAAAAGGGAGAAAAAGAGAGATTTCGTAATGTAACAGGAAAAAAGTTTCCAAGAGTTCTTGAGAAGACGCTAGCGATGAGAATATGCGTTATCGTAACCAAAAAAAAAAGGCTCATGCACTTGCTCGGGGGTCCGATGAACAAGTTTGTCCACTCCTTCTGTCAAGCCAAGGCGTGTCGCCATATCAGAAGAGTTTGAAGTGGGGGGGAATGCAGACAGGGCCGCCGTAAGCCTCTGCGTGTGTGGGTAAATGATCAGTGGAAATAACGAGTCATTATAGGGTTTCTGTGCTCTCTTAATTCACTTTCAACCAGGTGTGCACGAATGACATATAACGCGCCCGTTGCAATCTTGCCTAAAGCATCCGATGGGAAGTAAGTCCAAAGATTGTTAGGCAAATGGATCGAACCCCAAGGCTTGTTCTGTTGGAAGACTGTTCAGAAGAACTCGTCAAAGTGTCGCTTTCGGGGGCACGGACGGGTTTGAGGGTGTTGTTTCAATCGAGCACCCGTCGGAGCATAACTGAAAGTCCCCCAGGTTTGATTCGGAGCTATACGAATCGAAGGCCCTATCAGTCACTGTCACCAATAAGGCGTGAATTCCATTTTACCGGAAATTAAGAATCACGAAAAAAAAGGCGAGAAGGGGGGGCTTCTTTCAGGGGAAAAGGTTCTGAAAACCCAGATCAAGTCGGCTCGGGAAAAGAGTGACTTTAATTGACTGGATGATTTTGGGGTGGCAGTTGTGGAAACCCCCACAGGGGGGGGGGGGGCCCTATACGATTATTAGGTGGGGCGAGAGGAGTTTTTGCCGGGCTGGGCGGGCGATGAAAAAAATCGGGGGGCGGAATAGACATTACCTAATAATAAGCTAAAAACGACCCGGACGGTAGTTCGTGGCCCAAAGTAGGTGAAGGATTAAGTGTCTAATGACTCCACCAGGACTGACGAAGAGCTCTGAAAGGAACAGCAGAGTTCAATTATAGAGAGAGGCGCCCAACAAGAAGGAAATTGGGAAGGGTATCTTAGTCCAATTTTTTAATAGAAGTACTGTCAGACGACCGAGCCTGAGACTGGAAACAAAAATTAGCAGACCATTGTACTACGAAGTAAGAGCGGTACTGGCGTTACGAACGTTTTGAAGGGAAGGCGGTGGTCCAAGGGTGTGAAAAGTGCCAGGCTACGCCGTCTCCGCACTTGCGGGTCGGTATTGCTCGGTCAAAGAGAAACTAACTCGCGACCAGAAGAATGTCGGGAGCTGCGCGAGACATGGACCAGGAATTCGCAGGTCGGGTAGATTTTATACTCCAAACGTAAACTGTAAGGAGTTGGGCTGGGACAAATGTCATAGAAAAGCGTGGTAGTTTCTGAGCATAATCGCTAGTGGGAAATGGGACAGTCCAATGGTGGAAAAACTGAAGAAAGTGTGGATCTGTCAAAGGGAAGCCAACGAAACTAAAAATGGTCGAGCGGACTCCTCTACGCCACGGCCTACAGAAGAGAAACACACGGCGGCGAAGAAGGATTAGAATTCCCGAGAAGCCTGAGTGCGGACTAGGCGCGCCTGTTTTATAAAAAATTCGGAGACCGGGGAAATGGGGAGGACAACGATGAACCGGGAGAAAATAGTGTAGTCTCGCATGACGCACACCGGGCAGTCCAGCCCATGTCATTGCTGAAAATTTGAGCAGTCGCACTAGGCTAGCTTCTCTTGAAGGCTCACTCGCGCATATCATAATTTTCATCGTGCTGGTAATGAAGTGGGTGCGGGGAAGGGCGAGACGGAGATGAGACTTTTGACGCGCTCGGGGCTTAATAAACGGGGAAGGGGGGAAAGGGGCGAGTCCTAACCCAGAGATTCGTATAAGCCAAGGTCATCGCAGTTCCGGTCGCCAGAATTGACAAAGGGGCGTGCCTACCTTGAAATGCCTCCATCATCATATTGATTATCAACTAAAATCAAAGAGGCGAAGGAAGTCCCACCGTGGGACAAGGATTCAAGACTCATGGCAAACACCTAAAAAGCACGCTGGGGGTATTTCTCTTTAATCGCCAAAGCCGAAACCATCAAAGCGCTATCTTAGTGTTCCCTCTTCTGGGGAGGACTTGACTTGAAGGAACACTGCGGTGAAAGCTGCAAGACGAGCCCCTCCATTACTGACCCCGCCAAGCACAACCCAACCCACCGTGGAGACTGTCGATCGCAGGCTCGGGTTCAAGGGGGGGATGTCCTCAATCAAAACGTCTTCCTTGAACCTCACAAGGCACCATCACTGTCAGACCTAGAGTACTATATGAACTCTGATTAAGAGAAGGACGAGTTCGGATCGTAAATGCTCTTTAGAAGAGTCCTCACATAGAAAGGTGACGTCAGCTTCGCATTGGCAAAACAGTGAAGCCTTACACCAGGCCTGGAAGTGGGAAATCCGCACCCATACATATCAATCACAACACCAAAAGGAGCCCACAATAAGGGACTGGGGGGTATAGGCCGTTAGACATTTTTGGTGGAGAATTGGCCACATGAAAGAGGACAAACCACACGCCAATTCAGGGGAAGGGGCCATCGCCAGAGCCGAAATGGCTCAGATTCCTGGTTTATGTTCTGCAAGGAACAAGCCCGAAGCACTATCCGGACTCCGGCTTTTGGGTCGAATATCAGTATTACAAAAGGGGGGACCTAGATCGGCTGTTGCTGAACCGCGCCGGGGTCTCGAACAGATCAAACCCAGTCACGAGCGAATGACGTACGGGGTGCTCGCTTTGAAAAAAAACACCAACAAAACCACACGGGGGGACAAGTTGATATAGCCGTCGACTTAAAAGCGATGTGCAAATCCAAGCCGAAAAGCTTGGGTTCCACTTTCAAAGCCCCGACCAACATTGATAAAAGAGCTATCAGAGAGTGTGACGCCGCCGCGCGGGGGGGGAAGTACGTGAAAACACAAGCTTGCTTCGACCCCGCGACTTTACGGGGAGACGGCAGACACATAGAGCACCAGGATTATGACTCCCACTTCAGGCCCCTTTGGCCCAGTTAAGGAGACTCGATACAATTTTCCAAGTTTGTGTATGGTTAACAGGCGTCCGTGCTTACCAAGAACCCTGATCGCAGATTATTCTACTCAGTAACGTTAGTACGCCGGAAAAAGGGGAAAATTTTGATGATCAAGCGGGCGATTAAAACAAAGTTCCCTTGGAACAAACGGGGGGGTATTCTCAACAAAAAAGCTTTTTAGTAAGGCTGTTCCAAGAAGTGGGAGCGATATTGAGAAGGTTACATACAATTCCGAAGAAAAAGGGAAGCACGACGGATGTCTACCTTATGGGCCTGGCACTAGAGCCGCGGGTTTCCTTCTGCTGGTAGCGGGGAGTCATCCACATCTAAAGGGGAGAAGGGGCCTTGGCACTCTTCGCCGTACGCCTTGGCAATCGGAATGGGATTATTTGATCCATTAGTTCGTCTTTTCGCAAGGGGAAAAACCCTATTTGTGAAACTCAAGCTTGGATCAGGAACGGAATGACAGAACCTATCTCGTGGCATGTACTCAACACGAAAAAAAATCGAGGAATCTCCAAGAAGACCTTTGTAAAGACGCCTTTGGGGCATGCCGGTGCGGCGGCTCGTCTAACTAGGTTGTAGATAATGTCGTTTGAGCTTTTGTGGGCAAAAAGTTCCGTCGAGAGCAATCAATTCGCGATCCCAATGATCGGGGGGTGGTAATTGCCGAAAACTAATCCGAAGGCCAGGTCTGTCAGGCTACTGGTATACTACTGAGAGCACCATAAGCGGTCCCGTGGGTCGGCGGGACGGGTTACTTTTCAAAACACAGGCTCGAAAGAAAGATTCGCAGCTGCACGATTACGCAAGCGCTGGGGGGAAAGTTCGTGTTAGAGTTTTTGGGGGCCTAAGAAAAAACATGTTATCCGGCCTATACCGTGTTGGGGGGAGAAAAGCGGAGATTTTCCTCGAGGAGGCGGGATGGTGGTGCGGATGCATACAGGAGGAGATGAAAATGTCTGCACCCTACTGAACGGAAAAAACACAAAAAACCTACCGCGTGGCCTCAATGATCTTACAATGTCTGAAATAATGCTCGTACAAGAGCGCAGCTGCACCTTAGCAAGGCAAAGGAGAGAAGCCCCGCAGAAGGCTAGGCACTGGTAAATCGGTATTCTTGACTGTCTGAGTTCAACTTAGATGAAACCGGAGCCGGTCGAAAGAAGCGGAGGCCGCTACTGGACTTGTTAGTCGGGGGAATTGAGGGAAGAGTCCCTGACTGTCCTTGTGCTCGGTCCAAGGGGGCCGGGCAAGCGAGTCGTAAAGGGAACGCTTTGCGTACGGGTAAGAGCAACGTCTAAAAGAAGCTCTTCATCGCGGCTGAAACTGCGGCAGAAAAAAGGGGGAAAACAAAAAAGGATGAATTGCGCCGCTTTGATACTCCCTCTGCACACGTATTTAGTGCGGTCTTGTTAATAACTAAAAGGGGTGCAGAATCGAGCTGGCAGGTCGGAGATCAGAGGCTGTGGAGGAGTCTCGGCAGTTCGTCAACGGGGTTTCGGAGACCGAAGTTGAAACTTGTGGAGATGTAACAAGTTGGAATTATAAACAAAAGGTGCGTCGCCTTGAACAGAATCACTTCCCGATCCAGCATAATCCAGTCAGACGCATCAAAGCGGTACTCGCATCAGAGTAGTCAAGAATTCGCGATCCCCCAAAATCTATTCTCTCATGTATATAATCTGAGGAGGCCCTAGGGGCATCATTTTGTGGGGAATGGATGACCAACGGCCATCTCTCAACCACAAGCACGTCATGTCATAAGGCACACCGAAACGAATCCTACAGTGTCATTCTGGGAACAGGCGCTCGCGCACTCAGGGGCTATATCCGGCTTCTTGCTATCGTCCTCCTCAGCCTTCAACGTGAAATGGGAGGGATCTATTTCACGGTTAATTCTAAAGATTGTTAAGAGGGCTTATAACTTCTGTCCTAGCGCAAAGGAGAAAACGGCGATTAAACCACCGTGGGCCGAAGGAGTACAATGGCCATCGCATGTGAAGCGATGATGGCCGCCAGAAATTGTCAGACGGCTAACCGCCCGGCGTTAACAACCCGAGAAACAGTGTAATAGACCGACCCGAAGGCGCATTCACTGGTGGAAGGGGAAAAGGCCGTAGAAAGAGCTCATTTCAAAGAGGACGAGGGCTCGGCGGTTCGAATTGCTCGCCGAAGAACGAAAAGTGCGGAAAGCGCCTTAAAGGGTCTCTCCCAAACCGGAACACATCGGGAAGCAGGAAGGGGGGAAACTTAGTCCGCCCACACCGGCAGAAAGTCTCACACTTTAGTAGGGAGAGGCCGCAGGGGCTGTAAAACGGTGTATTCTCGATCATTCCGAAGAAATAAAAATCGGTTAAAAAACCGGCCCGGGACGCCTGGGAAGGGCGGAAGCTTTAAGATAGGAAAATTGACCTCCTTGAGGAACGTGCTTCTCTTTAAATTGCCTGGTATAGGGAAAAATCCACGTACACAGTCAGGGCGTCAAAGGGCGCCATTTTTAATCTCGAAGTAATGGGAGATTCTCCGCAAGATCCTTTGCAGTGTCACTCAACCCCCCCCACAACAAAATCCTCGGCGACAGAAAGGGGGGGGGGGTCTGAGTAACTTAGAAACATTTGTTCGAAATTGGCCACATTACCCCCTCTATAGCTAGGATTCCAGTTGTTCAGAAATTAGAATTCTGGGCAAAAAAGGGCCCTGCCCCAACCCAAACTCATGTCCGGCTCTTTATTTACTATTCATCCAAGATTTGCAAATCTACTAGGGGACAGGACCTTTTCGAGGCTTATTATTACTTTCACTCGGGTACTAACCGGAAAAATATAAAATCGGGGGGCCATGTGGTACCGACGGGGGGCCGTTCTCACCGAAAAAAGTACAGGTTACTAACAAGGCGGAGAGATAGCTTAACGATTATAAGAACGAGCTATCACGTGGGGAAGTAAAATTCGTATGGCCAACGCGATGATGTAAGCCTATTCGGAAAAGAGGTTCGGTTTGCCGCTCGTTATTTTTCCACGTTGAAGATCCTTGAGAAGGCACCTTCCTATCTTTTCTAGGAAGAAAGATCCGAACGTCAACTTACAAAGCTCATTCAAAAGGAGTGGGGGGGGCCGTGGAAAAACAAAAGGGCAAGCCTTCACCCGGCGGAAGGAGAAATGATGGGAGGTATCCGTCGGCCTTTCATCAAATAAAGTCGCTTACTCTGTGGAGCCGCCCAAAAAAAAGTTCGCCATTCGTTTTAAGAAGCCTGGGTGTTCCAAATCGGCACGCTTGAATGGAAAACTTTTGAATCTCGCAGGTTCTGGGGGGAAAAACCTTACAAAGCAACTCAAACAACACCTTAATGTAAGGAGATTTACGTCGATTGGCAATTCGTTTGGTCCGTTACTCAGGGCAGTCGGAATTCAAGTCGGTACCTTACGTACTGAACCACGGGCTCTAAACTATTCAGGGGGGGCCCCTGACAAATCAAGCCGGAAGGGATTATGGGTCTGAAAGGGCCCTGGAGGTCCGTCATGCAGAGTTTGGGACCTCACTTTTCGTTTCAACCAGAACAGCAGTGGAGGGAAAAGACGGGTATTGGTGAGGATCCGAATTTTGAAGAAAAAGAGGAATGTTATTTGAGGGAGGTTACGTCATGACCGGACAAGTACTTCGACGGGTAATACTCTCACGCTTAAAGGCATGAAGTCCAACTAAAATCACTGCTAAGCAATAAAATGGCACTCGGCGCGGTTTCCATGCCCTTGGGGGGTCGGGCATCGGCGGCCCCCAAGCAGGTTGTGGATGGGGCTGTGAACCATAGAACGTGACGCAAGTCGCCTAGCTTGGCAAGTGGGTGTCAAAGAAGACAATCCGGGAGAGGGCATGGGGACATCTCGTCCCCAGTGTTTATAACCAAACGCACCTCTGTGCTAGGTCCTCATGCCAAGGAGGGACACAAATAAAGGGCCTCAGCATTCTAAAACTCAGGTAAACCATACGGCATATAGGGGGGGGAGGGCAAGTGCTACTGGGTTGGTAGGCAGATTTAAACAGGTCGGGAAGTAATAGCACTTGCAGAATTACAATGGAGGGGGAAACAGGAGTAGTGGAGAGGGGGTAACTATTAGTAGACACAAATGTTGTAAGTACTGGCCGGAGAATTTTATTAGGTGTATGTACATTAGTGGGGGCAGCGGAATTTGGAAGGGTAGTTTTGGATTGTCCCTCAGGACTAGTCACGGAGAAGGGGTAAATCCGTCAACATTCTGAGAAATGGCTAAAACCGACACGGACTTTACCTCTTGAGGTTGAATTGAACCGATAAAAAAAGGAATTATAAGAACGACTTTAGTGTAGGATATCTGAAAAAAAGGAAAAAAGGCTGCGAGCACTGGTAGGTCGGTAAAGTCCTCCGGGGTGAAGCCGGGGGAGGCACGGCAAAACCTTTCCAGAACACCGCGTAGATACATTGGACTACTTTACGGAGAGGTACGGGCGGGAATCAAAGCGGGTTTCCCAACTTTGTGGGGTCGATCAAACAAGCTCGGTAACTGCCTCAAATTAACGCAGCTGAGGGAGGTTAGCAACGTCAAATAGATCGCGCTGGGAGTCATCGCCTGAGATCACTTCTCTTGGGCCAAAGGGATTGCTCCAGGGGGTGAAACTCTACCTGTCGAGGGGCTTGCGGTTAAGGGGGATTGGGGAAGATGCGAGTGGAGTGATTTCAAAGTGATCATCAGAAAGGGGCAGAGGTGTTCGAAACTGCTCTTTCGAGTCCAGGGGGGGGATTATGAAAAAAACAGAACGAAGCTGCGAAAGTGGCGTAACGCCGATCCTCGAACGGCCCCGAAGCCATCCAAAAAAGAGGACAGCGTTATTGATGGGGAAAATAGGCTAAGAAAAGGATAGCGAATCGCCGATCTACACCTGATATCCTATTCGCGTCACGGAAAAAAAAAATCGGGAAGGGTGAAGGTGGGATCGACTGGTTACAGTTCTAAACAACGGAGGGGAAAAAGTGGGGTCATCGCATGACCGGATGTACACCCGTCAGACAGCCCGCATGTAAGTTCTTTAATTTAAAAACGAAGAGTTAGCGCGAACGGGGGGGAATGAGCGGCATTAAAAACTCTTAGAAGAGCGCCAAGGACTTGAAGCCTTGCTGGTAATATGGTGTGTAAGTGAGACGGGGAGCGTGGAGGAAAAAAACTTGATGTTCACTAAATAGAAAGAGAACTATGCGAGATGATTCCACAACCTAAACACAGACATTCCTGAATAGAACTCAAACCTTGGATTGGGGAAAAAGGTCCTTAAAGCGCAGAAGCCCTCTAATTCGGGGCGAGACTCCTCCATCGGACAAGTGTGAAGATCAAACCTCTGCGAAACCTGCTGGGTCCGGTTGGAGAAGAAGATTATCAAAATGAATAGAAGTCGGTTGGTCCTTTTTTGCGACAACGCGACCAGCAGAGAGCCGCTTTTATACTGGCTTGTCAGGGGTACAAGACTGAACTGCAAGACGGTGGAAAAAAAAGTACCCAGAACAAGGCCAGCGAAAGTCCCACTGTAGTCCTAACTCGGTGCTTAAAGACTCGTAAAGGTTTCGCGGGAGAGGAGGGCGTCAAAATGAACGCTTGACCGACCTTGACCGAAGACTACGATCAATAAAAGTGGCTGACTGCGCGAAGGCGGGGCTTTCCGGAGAAACGACTGAACCTAAAAGAAAGGCCTGGTTCTTGACCTTGGGAATGGCACGGCCGAAAAATAGATCCTTGAAGCCCGAAGGTAAGGTCGGGATTCAGCCAATTCTGAAGGGATGCATGGAGACGACTGAGGGGAAAGGGGGTGGCACAACAAATATGAAAAAAAACAATCACTAAGGGCCTCCTCGAAACAATACAGCATAAAAAATTGGCTTTGAGGGTGCCGTTTTTGCGTGTAAAGAAAAAACCCAAGACTGGTTACCAACGCAGGATCACCACAATTGCTGGACGGTTTCTATAAGGGTACGGAGGTCCTGGGGGTCACCTAAACACGTTCGAATCCACCCAAGCTATTCGCTGGACTTTCGGAGAAATTCTCAGGAGTGTAGAACCACAGCGGGAATGACGACGGTTATTTGGGTTTCCAGACGTGATATGAGCCGGGGCGGGAAAGCTAACCGAAAGAAACCCTGTTGAAGGGTCGCGGAAGGTGCGATCGTCGAATGCACAAGGCGAAAGGATAGAACCGAAAACAAAATAGAGGGAAGACTCGATTTCAGATTCCCAGGTTCAAGAAAAATTGGGGGGAAGTTTTCCATTCTGACCAAAAAGCTTATGATTTAACTTGGCATATAGTCGGTTCCGGAGTTTAGGGGGGTGTGTCCATGATCCGTAATTGACTTCTCTAAAGACTAAGGAAATGGGGAATAAAAACAAAAAAACTATATCCTCTCCTGTCAACCCAAGATTAGTATTTTAGGGGGCCATCGGAAAACAGGGATCGACCATCACCCTTTTTGGCCACGGCGGGGTACAAAACAAGGTCTGTCTGATAAAGTAGCCTGGGCACAGCCGAGAAGAAAAGACAGGAGTCATAGGATACCCAGAAGTTAAAGGTCGACCGAAAATTATTTTGTCGGGCGTCGTATTGATAGAGGAGGAATGGGGAGCTAGACGAATTGCAGGGAATGTAACATCCTACTCATCGGACACAATAGGGGAGTAGCTTCTTGGGAAGGGATTGGGAAGTTAGCACTGGATCAGGGCTAGCAATGAAAGATTTACATTCCGTAACGAACCGCATTTCAACTATACTGGGTCTTCTCGACAACTATAAATTTTCCAGGACTTTAGTGGGGGGAAAAAGGGACTTTATTGGGGCATCAAGTACTCATGATAGGTTGCGCCGTCCTGGAAGAAAGTTTCTACGGAAGGGAGTTGCTTAGCCTTGGGGAACTTTAGGGGGGGGGAGAAGATAAGGTGGACAGCGGCCTGAAGGGGAGTCTTCTGGAGAAATATAGTCCATTGAGGGGAAAGCAAAATAAGAGCTTGGCTTTTGCGAATACACATAAAAACAAGGGGTGCATGTATGTCACACCCCCCCAAAAGAAATTCGTTCCTGGGGGGGAAATGGGGTCGTAATGGAGCTCTGCAAAACTTTTAGTCTTACTGTGGCCGAGGGAAATAACGAGGGGTCGGATAAAACTTTCTCGGTGGGTTTTTGGGTGGTCATCCCGTCAGGCTGAATTGAAACTGGCGTGAAGTGGTACAACGCCTGGATCCTCATACAGAACCACGTCTTTCACACATAATAGTTATCTACGGGGTATCTAAGGGGAGATTAATCCATAAAACCGACCGCCGAGTAGCCGTGGGGCGCGCCTTTTTTTAATTTAACCTCAGTAAGGTCCGCTCTGGCAGAATCCTAAGACTGGAAGTTTTTTAGGGGGTTCATGGGTAACTTATTATTCTAAAAAATGTGGAATAATACGGCTATAAAGAACCTTTTATTTTGGGTGGGGCGAACTGAGGTGATTCAGTTGCTTAGGGGGTGCTGAGAAAGTGCGGAGAGAAATTCTCGAACCTACTTCGTAAAACAGGCGAAAGCACCTACAACCTACCTTAATTCGTTGCTTTCTAGCTGTGGATTTAACCGCTAAGTTGACACATGACAGCTAGGGCTTCTTGAAGAGTTTCAGGGCCCTCGGAAAGGAAACGAAATGCCACTGTGGGATCGGTCGGTAAAAGGGAGGGGGGGGGGTGAGCGAAGGCAACCATCCTCTAACAAAGTTCGACCAGGAGAATCCCGGCGGAAGTGCCCTGGACTAATGAACAAAGCTGACTTTCGGGATACAAAGCTTTTTGCATGTTCCGGGAATAGAACCCATGAACCGGGAGAGCCTCGAGAAGGGCAAACGCCAGGCAGCGTTTTCAAAGGACGCGGCTCGATGAATAGGAATCCTGGATCTTGACGAACAAACAAGCCTCCCAGGGGCGCAGGGAGGAGGGGGGGTTAGACTCCCAAGAGAACATCGCGAATGGAAGGGCTGGTGACGACTCGGGAGTATTCCGTTGTAGTTGAAAAAGGCTTCAAAGGGGAAGCTTTGCTTCAAATATTTCGGGGGGAAGGAAGGCCCGCTAGTTTCTCTGTCGCTCTTATTCAGCAGGCCCATGAGGAGGCTCGCTGATCTCACCCTTACAGACCCGCTCAAAAATCAGTACCCTCAAAGGAAGGGAGGATTAATAGGCGACAGAGATTGGCAGTTGGCTCATCGGGCTAATCAGCTAAAAAGTATAAAAATGACATGATTTTTGACGGATCACTTTTGGGCGGGACGCAGGGGACAGAGATCCACAACAACTGGGGATTAAGGAGAGAGGTCACGTGGCACGGTAGCACCACCCTATTTGAAAAGGATTTAACGGATGACAAGGGGGAAAGACGAATTATGGCATCAAACTGATAGGTCAACAGATTTGCTAGCAGTAATAGGGTGGCGGGAAGATTCGTCATCTGAGCGCTAGCAAACTTTTCGCAGATTCGGGGGGCTTCCCTAACGTGTCTAACAAGAAAGAGATTCGAAAAAAGCAGTGACCTAACCAGAGTTGAAAAAAATTGGGGCCTCTATGAAGGGAAATAGGACAGGAAGGACAAATACCTATAGAGTTAACAACAAGACCGCCCATCTACATTGTAGGGATAAAACAGCTCAAAAGAAAATTAATTGGGCAAGAGGGATTCAGGGGGGGGAGAGCACCTAAATATCAAGAAGGAAGCAAACAGAGGTCGCTGAAGGTCCGTTCTCTTTTGACAAATAAATAGAAGTCGTGAAATCGGAGTTTTCCAGGGGCCGTACCAGTTTCGGGGGGGGGAACTTCCTAAGAAAGGGGAAAAGCGGCATAACGAGTCGGATGGACCAAAAAAAAGTAAACTCATAAGTCTCGTATTCCACTCTACTTGAAGGGGGGGGAGTCTAGTGATCAGGGAAGGCTCCGGGCTCAGAGAAGGAGGGAGGCGGGCGACTCTTGACCGTACACTACGGACTTACATTGTCTCTCGACCTTCTGCGTTGCGAGGTGAGGACTTGTACCTCAGAGGGGAAGGACGGGACTAAGGGCGGTCGTTCACATGGGAGGTGGAATTATGGGGAAAGGTACAGCTAGATGTGAGGCCAGAAGGTAAGAACGGGGAGTTTTCATCTTGGGCAGGGGAATTAGAAGTGCCCTTCAAGGAGAAGGAAGGAAGGTCAAAAAAAGACTCACATGAACTCTGATACAACTCCCGCCGCCCTACAACATAATAAATTTGAAAGGTTGGGGGGGACGAAATCCACAGGGGGGGGGTAGGTGAAACCACTCCTTCGTTCATGAGAATTCATTGGGGGGACTGTCTCGGGAAAAAAAAAAATATTGAAGTACTCCGGGGACGGGGTTCGATCTTCCTACCCCCTAGATAAAGACCCTACCCAAAGGCCTTCGGGGGGGGGATTTTATCTTAGAGGAACAATCGGAAAAGGGATGACAGAAACGACTTTATTGGGTTACCACGGGGGATTCGGATGTATATGGTCGCTCTGGGAGCCAGAGACCCCCCGGAAGGCCTTTGGATGATTCATGGGGAAGGTAAATGAAAAAAAGACTGTGCAAAAAAAATCAAACCGAACAGTTAGGAAGAAACCCTCGGCAGCTTATAGAAGGATGCGGAAAGAGGCCACCAAATCAAAAAGCCGATCAGAGAGAGATCATACCAAAGAGGAGAGTTAAAAATGCCGACTGGGGGAAGGGGGAACTTGTGGCCGTCGGCAACTGCCAACTGCTCTTTGTTATTAAGGGAAGAAAAATCAAACAAGAGTGAAGAGGAGAAGAAAGATCGGCGATTGGGAATCGCGGAAGGGGGAAAAACGGACAAGACGACCTTATCCCCTGCACCAGAGGAAAACAACAGATTAGGACGGTCAAACTTTTGCCAATCAAGCGTACTAGAAGCATGAATATAAAAAGCACGCCACTTCCACTGCGGCCGAGAAGAGCAGTATTTGGTTTCTTCGTCCTTTTGATTCTCTCTAATAACTTGACGCAGGGGAGTGTGGTCAAAATAGTATTCTACAATCTTGCGACACTGGGTATGGGGGAGGCCACGATGTCGAAAAGGTTGGGAATAAGAATAAAAGGCAAAAAAGGCAAAAGGGACCTCCAGCTATGGGGAGCCAAAAGCATGTCTTACTGAGAAAAAAGTCAAACTATCGTCGGCAGATATGGAGGAGGATAGGGGATTGCAACGTGGAAAAGGGAAAAGCCACGGA
>Ga0179593_1603541_pt1 | contig 25625 bp, 26 predicted proteins | sample CZODoug2_1_08_16_FD_185931 | JGI IMG/M metagenome (GOLD analysis project Ga0179593, IMG submission 185931) | Vadose zone soil fungal communities from Angelo Coast Range Reserve, California, USA - CZODoug2_1_08_16fungal (PacBio error correction) | ecosystem: Environmental > Terrestrial > Soil >...
TTTGAGGAACAGAAAGACCAATAAAACAACGGAAAGTGGGACTGAATTTAAATGGCCAGGTAAAGGTTTAACCACACGGAAGGTCCACCTAACGTCGCGCCGGCTTAACCAAGGCGAGTCCACCCCCATGACCTGACCCCCTTCCAACACGCTGAAGAACTGATGGCGACCCGTGCGGCAGGGGACTTTCGCTGGGTTCGCATCTGTTCGGGGGGGGTATCCAAACACGTATACGACACCTAACGTAGGGGGGGGTTCACGCAATTGTCTCCTCGAGAATCATTATACAACTTAAAACTTATCATGAAAGAGGCTAGAAGACACTACTGAGGATAGGAATGACTAAGAGTCAAAAGGAGCCGAGATTAAAAAAGGACATCGAGTGACAAAGGGAAAACACGCACAGGGCCTAACGAATTCTACCGGGGGTGACTATTATACAAGGGGCGGGAAGAGGGGTTCAGTGAATACTACCAGTCCACAAGTAAAAGAGTGCCCAACAGCGTGGGGTTACATCGACAAAAAAGTAATTAAAACCTACACACGAATCAGGGGCAAACGGGGGGAAAGACTTGCTAAATTTCTTCCAAGTATAGGATTTTTTGAACTAACCAGGAATTATAAGGTTAATAGCTAAGAAGCTCACCGAATAAACCGTCAAGAGGGGCTAGAGTAGCAAGTAAGGAACCGCAAACACTAAAGAGATTTGCCTGGGATGGGCTTCACCGCGGGTTGGGGGACCAGAAGCATAAGTAAATGAGGTTGTCAAAGTAATAACAATATGAAAAGAAAAAAAAACGTTCCATGGTCGACATCCTCAATCAAATAACTACACGTAGCACAGTACAGGAAGGCGGAAGTGATGTATGGACGTATCACCAGGAAAGACTGAGAAGACTGCATGGTAAACCCCAACCCACGACCATTATGGACAAGAGACCCGAAACAAAGGACATCGGCTTAAACGCAGCGAGCAATAAAACTCGCATACCTAAGCGAACACAGAGGAAAACCAGGCAGGACAAACCCCAACAGTTTGGAGGAAAAGGGAAATCATATCAGATCGAACACAAGCATACCGCCCAAAACTTTAGTCGAGCGAAAAAGCCAAGACAGAGAGCAATGCGAATAAAAAGACAGTGGGGTGGGAAGAGCCATGAGGATTGATAGAGGTACTTGAAGGATCTTAATGGGAACAATGGGGAAATCGAGCTTCCCAAACAAAAGTAAGGGATTAACTGACCTGGAACCAAAAAAAAAAAAAAGAGTCAATCGTTAACTGAGCAAGCAGTCAAGAGAAAGGGTGGGGCACGAAGGTCTCAGAGGCGGCATGAGTGCAACAAAAAACCTCCAGCTCTACGAGAAAGGTCCCCAACCAGGCACCTGAAGCCTTTTCCAACCAATCGCTGGCTATTGAAACTTGACGCCAAAAGCTCCCAAAGCAAAGGGGAAACCCCTAAATTGTGAGAGCAAGAGAGCTCCCACGAACAGGACGGAGGGCAGCCGTCAAATACCAGTACTAACTTAAAAAAGTGAAGAAGAGAAAACAGATGCAGGAAATCCGTGGACGGCAGGAACAATAAAAAAAAATAATAAGATGACATGATAAAAGAGATCACTCAGACCACAAGTATAAGGGGGGGGAAAGAGCCAAAAGTAGTCAAAATACACGAAGGCAGAGGGGAGAAGAAAAGGTTGGATAGGGGGAAATTCCCCAAATACAAAGGGAGAGGGTGGGAAAAAACTACATGGCGAAAAGAACGGAGGAAAAATTGGCTAGGGACAGGGTCCAGTAGAAAAAAAATCAACTTTGGGATTTCCAGCTATAGATCTCGCACTAGCGTCTCGAAGTACCCCGTCCTGCACTTTCCCAGTCAGAGGGCGAATATTCCATCCACCAAATGGATGTCATAGTCTGACTCGGTAAAGGTGCCGCCTGGCAAGGGAATTGGCGAGAGGTGGCTGGTGGGAATAATACCAGGATAACAGTATTTCACCATTAGAGTGGAAAGGGGAATGGGATCAAAACTAAAATAAGGAATTGTGCAAACATGTTCTGCAGACAGATATTTGACATTACGATAGCTCCAAAGTGCAACCATCTAAAGGGAATGACCAAAAAATCGAGGGTACAAATGAGAATCTCAACCCTCTCCGAAGAATCGCCGCCACAAAGTACTATTCGGCATACTAAGAGCCAAATGGCCAGCGACGGCCTGCGAAAAAACTTTCTCAACAATTCCAAAAACTGGGGGGGGGGAAAAAATCGAGGGCACGGATGCGGGGAAGAGTTCAAAAACTAACAGGACAGAAGAAGCATTAAAACTAAAGGGGAATAAGGCCATTGCAAGGAAAAACAAAAGAGAGAAACATCCTAAAGGTGGGTGCCAAACACGCTAGCTAACAATGAAAGAGGGATTATTTCGATTGAAGGGAAGCCGGGAGTAAACTGACGTGGAGACGGGAAAAAAAAAAGTGGTGGGGGGGGATCAAAGCTGAAAGTCAGAACAACACAACAGCCGAAATTCTCGGGGGTGACAACTCTCGCAGTCAGGCGTTCGTAAAGAACCGAACCGCACCCCTGGACAACCCCCCGAAAGAAACATCTTGGTACTGCATTTCCAAACCTTCTCCAAAAGATACGTCCTCAGGCAATTATCAGGTGGTAGGGTCTTTCCCCTCGACGGAAACCGCTCAACCCGAGAGCAAACTCCTTGGAGAAATAAACAGCGACGTATCGCCTATTTTTGGGGAGCCTCACACAAGGATGTTTCAACTGCGCAATAACTCCGTAACGGCTTGGAAAAACCCAGCAAGGCGGGAGAACCCCTTTTAACCAAGGTAAAAGGAGCGGTAAGTAGTCCTCTTATAGGAGGGAGGGTCGTCCTCACATAGGGCCCGATGCTAGGAAAAAACGCTTCATCCATTACAGAATTCTCCTCGGTCACTGTAGTATCCTGGACCGTTTGGGAACTTAAAGAGGGAGGGGTATCCAGACCTTATTCCTTGAAGGGGGGAAATACTTGACTCGTCATCCCCGGGGGATCACTAAGAGGTTCCACAATTCCTAGTGAAAATGATAAAAACACCTAGATTCAAAACGCGAAAGGGGGAAATCCTGGGGGGAGAGACCTTTACGAATCTATGCTGCTGAAAGAAAAGGGGACGGGCCAGAGACAATCTCGACGGACTGTAATCATGCAGAAAACAATAGCTGAAGGAAAAAACCCTCCCGTGACGAAAAAAAAACGAGGGTGAGAAAAAACATCCTAGAGCTTCAGCCGACTTAGGGAGGGTAGGAATTTTTATAAGAGCCACACTAAAGAGCTGTAGGCAGAGGAATAATCATAAGAACAAACGCGGGGAACTCCCAAAAATGAGTTAAAACGAAAAGAGGCAGGATAGGATAACAAGGAGGAATGAGAAATTTAAGAGAAAAAACGAGGAGGAGTCGTCTGATGCGACCTGGTAACTCCTGGCAAGGGGGCGTTGAGCTCCGAAAAACACTATTATGCCGGGGGGGGGGTTAATGGAGAAAAGAGCCGAATATTCGATAGGCGTGACAAGAGGGGGGCCTAATTCTCCCTCTAACTCTTGCGGACTGGGGCATCAAGGAAAACCTTCAACAAACAACAATTGATGCACCTTGGCTGGGGGGAGGGACGGGTAAAAATACAGACGCGAGGCACAAGTCAATCTGGCCGGTTTACTGAAAAGGACGTCAGCGGGTTCACTTCTTTAAACGAGAAGAACGATTCTAGAAGAGGAAGACACGTTGCAGCGGAGACAGGACTTTGATGGGAAGGGCCGGCTAGGTAAAAAAAACGAAAATTCAAGGTGGTACGGTCTGTAATATTAGAATAACTAGAAAAATAGAGATCCAAAATAGGTAAAGGAGCTATCTAAGACAAAGCATAGCTCTGCATTACATAAAGAAGAGAGGCTGTCTTTCAGCCCTCGCTGGGTCCATTGATTGGATAAGCAAAAAGACGGTCTCTTTCTGCACTCTTTCGAAAAAGTGTTGGAAAGAGAGTAGTGGAGAACACATTCGGTTAGACCACCCTATTCAGGGGAAGAAAGGGCATCATTGTAGTCGGGGGTCAAAGGATGCTAGTAAAAGTGATGTCGTAAGGAAGAGGAAACTGGCAGGCTCTGACCAAAAATGGGGGGGTCTCGTTGACAAAAAAGAGGCGAGGCCCGCCGGAGAAAAAACAAAAAATCAAACAAAATCCGGGTCAGGAGAGAATCTTTACACTAGAGGGGGGGGAGAGGTAGAAAAGAAGGGGGACCGGACGTGAAGTATTTTCTGGCCGGGGAAGGTGTAGGAGTTCTACTCCGGAACTATGGGGGGCTGGGCAAACCGGGGGGAACTCCATCAATCAGCTATGGGTTGGTTTCGGAACAAAAACATAGCAGTTTTTGACAGGTGCAGTAACTGATGACTGGGAAGGACCGGGGGGGAATGCCCCCCGGGAAGAAAATGAACCGGGGGACCATGGGGAGATTTTCGGGGGGCGGTGCCTACAAGGAGCAAAAAACCTTGGGAAGTAACACTGAACTACAGGGGATCAAAAAACCTAAGGCTAGACCTGTACGAGTACTAACCATAAAAGGATGAACGGGGGGGCCGCCTGGGACAAGGCGGGTCCTTTGGAGGGAACTATTGCATCATCGGCAACGAGAAAGCCCGAGGACTGAATAAAAGCGTGTATCTTACCTATCACAAGGGGCAAGGGGGTAGCACATAACCGCGGGGCAACGCTTAACAAAGAGATCCTGGGAGACATAATTATTACCACAAAAGCATCAAAGAGTAAACGGCTCTCCCTCGCGCCAGCTTCATTACCATCTCAGCCCGGGTCTGAAAAAAAGGCAGCCCCAAAGCCTTCAAAAAGAAGAAGGGAAACGAAAGGGACTTTAAAAAAAGGCTTAGAACGGGGACGGTTAATAATAAACTACACCGGAGCAGAAGCCTGTTGTCAAAAAGGGGCCCTAACAGAACGTCTACAAGATCCGCAAAGCGAAGACAACCTGAAGTAATCTCAAAAACGAAAGGGTATGTAGACGGGTATCTTTCCGAGAAGGGACTTCGTGCGTCAAACTTTTTCTAAATATAACTCATTCCCATTCGAAAATCTAGATCGTTGATTGAAGGGCCCTAAGTCTCCCTTCGCACATGTTGGAAAAAGGTGCATGGAAAAGGAAAAAAAAAAGAAGAAACCTTTCACATCCTCCGTATTCTTCCAAAAGGCATCTTGAGTTTTGTTTTAAAAGAATCATCGAGTTGGCAAGGCGCGACTAGTCCCGCCCCCCCGGAGACAACCGAGCAAACTAAAGGGGTGCAGGCGGGTGCGCCTCCTGGGGATACAATAGCCGAACGGAATTCTGAAGAAGCGGAGAGGGGGTGTAAATTAACCTACAACAGTATCTGGGGGCGGTGAACGATATCCCAAGCTAGGGGCCCGGAGAACTTAACACATAGAGTTAAACTTAGAAGGGACGCAACGAAATCACAACGGCTCGGAGGAGGGAGTATCAGCCGGCCCTTAGGGCACGAAAAAATTCTTGTGACTAGTCAAACCCAAAAAGCTTTTCGAACTACGATTCACTACGGGCACACAAAAGATTTGGCTACCGAAAGCAAACTTGTCCGGAAACTTGATTGGTCTAAAAGAATCCGGCAAAAATACGGAGACCCGTCCCTCAACACACAACACAAAATAAAAAACGAATCTATTCCGCCGGGGATAAATTGCGCCTATGGAAGAATCACCCATAAGGGATTTGGCAAAATGGTAAAGGACACGGGGTTCACCCCAACCCGTCTAAACACTAAACTCCGCCCCGACAACGAAACCCATCACCCCAGACACACTCATCATAAGGTCAGCCAATTGACTTCAATATCCATTCACCAAGAGAAGAAGGGGCCATTTCGAGATCGAAAGCGGGAAGGAAACCATTTAAGCTCCAGAAAAGGGCGATCAGTTGAGTTTGTTGAGCGGGGAGAGGTCATACGCTGGTCAAACGAACAAACTTTATGGAGCCCAGAAGGCCACAACAGTATCGAGTAATCAAGAGAATCCCGGCAACGGAAACGCTGCAGACACAGATGCATCAACCAACCCCGGGGTAGGGATTATTTTACCAAGTGAGAACTTACGACGAGGGTACACACCACGGGGCGTAAAACAATGCATCCCTATCATCTTCCCAACCAACAGAAAAAGGGAGATGCAATCTAAAAAAAAAAAACAGACGGCTGGTGGCTGGTGTGAGGGAAACAAAAATGGAACTTTGAAATTGCCAATCATCAATCTAAAGAATTCTAGAAAGGGGAGTGAGCTTGATTTTTAAAAAAACTTAGGACTATAGTAGTTAAGAGACCGATATATAGAGGAGGGGGTTTTAAGTGGCATTCAGAGCTCCTCTCAACAAACCCCACCTCAAGGGGGCCACGAAAGCTCCTCCCCCTTGGCTAGCCCTGATAACAGAGAAGTAGCTCATCCTTCTGAGGAAAGGGCTAGGGAACGACCCTCCTCTCTCTTGGAAAAGACGGGGACAAATCAGTTTCCGGTCCCAGGAGGGTCGAGACTCTCTTTCAATGCAGTACCACTCCCAGGGTAGGTACCCAAAAAAAAAAAACCAAAAAACACACAAGAACACAAAAAAAACAAAACCAACCGTCAGGTATAATGAGGAGAACCCAATCATAAGAGGTCATTCTCAAAGGATAAAATCGCAGGAAAGAATCTTATTTAAAAAAAAGGAACTACTGCCTTAACAAATGGCATCCTTTGTATAAAGCACACCACAAGAGTACCCTGGGAAGAAAGAACATGTCAGCAAGAAGGCTATATTGAAAAATAGAAAAAAGATCAAAATTGCAATGGGCGTAGGGATGATTCATTGGGAAGAATGGTTCAAAAAAATCCCAAAAGAATTGAGGGGGGATCCCAGCGCAAACACTTGATGAACAAAGGGGCAAAAAAAAAGAGTTTCACACCAGACAATTGGTTGATTGTAAATGCGGTTCGTCGCCAGGAGGTGGATGTGGGACCGATGGCTTAGCTTTCTCCATTCATAGAGGTCCTAAACCCCAAAAACCCTGGCTCGAAAAGATGGCGCAAAAAGGCGGTTAATAAAGGGGGTCCAGTGAAAGTTCGTTTAAAATTTTTTCTTGGTCCACAACGGTATATGAAAGGGGGGGGGAAAAGTATGTCAATAATTGTGAAAGAATCAAGAACAAGCTGGACCATACCTGGAGAGGGGGAGACCATCGGTCTTCAAACAAGAATTGGGACTGGAAAGTAATCTACCAACCTCGTACACTCGACTAAAAAGACGATGACGAGGGCTCCCGTCCACAAAAAGGTCCTAAACCGTAGTAAAACAATTTCTCGAGAAAAACAAGACCTCCAAATGGGAACCTCGGAATGGAGTGAGTCCCGTAACAACCAGGATCGCTGCCTGACCCCACTGAGGGAAGGAAAGGGGGGCAAAAAGTGGAGGAGTACCGGGAAAACAAGCCGTGGGGGAGAGATTGTACCCTAGCTACCAGGGGAAAAATGTAATTTCTAAGGGGGACTTTCAAATCTCAGCGGGTTGGTGGAAATCTTTCACTTTGTTTTGGAAGAGACGTGGGGAGCAGCGCTCCCCCCACAAAAGAAAGACTTACCATGAGATAGCTCATTTTCGAAGATCAACACGAGGAAACAGTCCATAAAGGAGTAGCTCACCTGCGGTTATTGGCCCGAAGTTGCCCTGTTTGGTTAACCCGTCTAATAAGGTAAAGGGGGGGAGGTGAACACGAGCAAAAAAGGCATGAAGCTCGACTAATTCATGCCAGATAACTCAGTGTTTAACCATGAGGGGGGGGGGAACAGAATGATCCGGGGAGGGAGAACGAACAAATCTTCGAAGGTTCCCACCAGGGGGACCGCGAATTTGGGGGGGGGGAGGGACTGCTGACGGAGGGGGCTGGTAGGTGGTACCGCAAGATTATGTCTGACGAGGCCGCAGATGCGATTCTTTTGAAAACAAAAAAGGTTGGGGTATGAAAAAAGCGTGGGTTCACACGACGCATGCTGTGAAACTTTGGAGAAGGGAAGAGGTCAAAAAAAGTCTCCAAGCTCCCTTTGGCCAGACCGATACTTTGATTAATCGCACCCTCTCTAAGGAAAAACTCCCACTGAAACTCCCTTTGTAGCCCCGGGAAATAAACCCCTCTGGGGATCTGAGCGAATCAACTGGGGCCCTTTGAAATGGTGAATGGGCAGTCGCCAGAAGGGTCGCCCCCCCTGTTTAAATAAGAAACGAAGGAAAAAAGAAGAAAGATCTAAAAAGTTTAAGAAATAGTGAAGAAAGCCAGCCAATTTGGAGGCCGGGGGGCGACGGGGCCCAAAAGGCATTGGGTATTTGGGGAAATCTTGCCGACTTAAAATTCCAACCTTGACCGCAAAGGGGGACTAACTCAATCGAAAGGGGAATTTGGAAAGTTTGGGGAAGAATTAAAACGGCTGCGTGATATCAGTGGGCCTTCAATCATTTTAGGTGGAGGTTGTGAAATGGGGACTGATTACCTTTTAGGCTCGAGAACTTAGATCGTGGAGGGAGTCATATAGGAAGAGACCGTGACTTGATAATGGGGAGGGCGCCTAGAAACCGAATTGGGAACAAGGGGAAACTTGTTCGGAGTGAATAGAGGAAGCGGGTAAAACTGGAAGGAAGGGGACTGTTTAGTGAAAGAGGAGTTGGTCCACGGGGCTTGACTCATACTGATACGAGGGGGAAAACGGATTGGGGGGCAGTACTTTGTTGAAGGGTGCGGGGGTGACCACTTTCGGTGGGGGGGGGATAGTTCTGAAAGCGGGGCCCATGAAAACAGAATAGATATCTCTGGGATAAGTAATCTAAAGGAGGAGGGTATGGAAATTTCATACTCCACTGCTCGCTGAGATAGCAGGGGGAACGAAGGGGTCTTGGAGGTCTCGGACCAAGGGGGCAGTTTATTCATCGTAAAACGTGCTGGGGAAAAAGTGAGGGCAGTTGGATGGGGACACCGGCTTAAGAATGGCTCCGCGTATACACATATGTCCCCTAGGGGTTTAAGATTCGCGTGTCACGGGGGGGGCGATCGATGAGGGTGGGACTACTCGGAACGTTTGGGGCCTGTGACAACAGAAAGGAGCCTCAAGGAAAAAAACAAGAGCCTTAGGGTAAACTCTTAAATAGGCGAAGATCGAAACTGGGGGGATGTCACTTCTTGGGTAAGGAGGGGGGAGAAAGGCAGCGGAGAGATCTGGGCACAAGTGGGAGTGTCCCAGAAGCATGGGTGGTTGTTGGGGGCCTCCCCCGACCACCAACATATAAGGGCAGGGTAGTGGGATCGCGGCGGCTACCGGCAAGGAGATTCGGGGGGAAAACAAGGGGAAAGGCAACCCGGGACAACAAATCGAGTTGTAGGGGCAAACTCATCAAGGAAAAAAAACTTGTTGGAATATTACGGACGATGTGAAAAGCTCTAAAAAGCTGATACTAGGGGAAGCTTGAGTAATTAACTTTAGGGGGACAGTCAGAAACGGGTTCTTGCCTCATTTGGGGGGGTGAAAAGCTCTGCCTCTACGTCCTGAGGGATAGTCCCTCTCTGACGAGAAACACCGAGTCAGGCTTGGCAGCTCTTCCCTGGTGACGCTCATAATGTGGGAATAGGGGTCGACGACACTGGTACAAACTTGAGAAGGGTACTAGTTGAAGGTTCAAAAAAAAACATGCTGAAAAATGAAGCAGCTAGAATTACCAGTAAGATTACCGTTTAAAGTGGGGGCTTCCTTTCTATATCCCCCTGATTGTTCTTTCAACATCCGTCATTTAAACAGTGAACTTCATAAAAAAAGCGGATACACCCCAGAGGGTGGAAGACTTGCTCCTATGTTGTCTTTACAACCCCGGAATAAGGAGGAGAGAAACCAACCCCAGGTCTTCTTAAAATCTCAAGAGTAACGAGGTTTGACTGAGAAACTCCGCAGAGAATGGCTCGATGGGGTCCTTCACATCTGGGGAGGAGAAAAGGATCAGGAACTGGACCCAAGAAGGGAAAATTACACAGGGAGGGAATAAAAGGAGCTGCTGTAGGTGAGGCGACGTGGGGTGTAACTTTGCAAAAGGCCAAATTCCCCTTTGGGGGGGGGAGCTGGGAGGCCGTAGATACCGGGCGTATACTGCTTCGAAGGGGAGATGCCCGAAAAGAGATTCTTTCTTCTGGGGCAAAAAAGGGGAAATCTCCTGGGGAAGGCTTCAAATTCTGAAAACGCTCCCAGAAGGGACATAATGGGGTGGCAGAAGGATTTGTAATGGCCTCTTGCACTTATTCGAGCCCTTTCCCTTTCTCGAAGAATGCGCGCGTGTTTTTGGAAGATTGAGCAGCCAGGCTTTTGAAAAAACACTAAAGAGAGAATGGCGACCGTCCGTCTGAATGCCCGGGGGGAGTTTGGCTAACCACGGGTCCCCACGGGACTATCCTTCCCGTAGAAAAGAGAAGAAGAAAAAAAAGGACTCCTGCAGGTATCAAGTCGGGAGTCAACAACAACCATCACTGTGCAAGGAACATTTGGGGGGCCACCCTCATAAGTAAAGGATTTGGGGGGGAGGAAGTAATGCAGTCAACCTGAAAAAGGTTGAGAACTGAAAAATCTACATCCAGAATGGGTGAGTTGTTTAGCCTGCGAGAGGCATTTTCACAAAAAACATCCAGAAGTAGCCACAAGCAGTAGGAGGGGGGGAAAAGAAGAAAGAAGAAAGCTGCAGATCACCACCCATATGGAAATGGGATCCGCTTATCATTAAAAAAAAGGTGGTGACATCAACTGGGGGAATAATCATAAGGAAAACAGACAAATATTCATAACAACATGAGGGGCTAGAAAAAAGAAAAGGGCGCACCTTCATTAGAAAAAACAGAGGATTTATTACTTCAAAAAAGAAAAAGGGATACGATGTTCTGAGAATCAGAATTATATCTTCTTGGGATTAATTGGTATTCAAGCGCAGACCAATCCCATAAAAAAGAAGGGGGTATTGAACGAGGCATCCAACAAGGGAGAACAGCAGGAATCCGGAGAAGCAGATATATCATCGGGGGAGAAGGAAGAATGAGAAAACAAGAGTGCAAGTAACAATCGCTGCTCGGGGAAGGGACTGGTACAGCAAAAAGGTTGCAAATGGATCAGGTTCCCTGGACTCCTCCAGAAGGGAGGAGGGGCAGTACCACTAGCGAAAAAGAGCGAGGGGACGCAAGGGGAAACTAGCCCGTAACAAATGGATCATCGTCTGTTAAAAAAAAAAGAAGAAATGATTGGAACGGAATCCATTCAAGCAGGGGGGGTTATCAATGATCACAGCACTGCCAGTTGTTAGGGAGAGGGATGGAGTCAAGGGTTTGAAAATAGGGGCTCCTTCCCAACAACGAAATCCCATTGGTCCCATTCGTCAAAAAAGCGGAAAAAGGCGGGGAGCTTTCTCGGATAGAAAGGGGTTATGGACCAGTCGGTCGTTACAGAAAAGGGAAAATGAGGAGACCAATGGGCGAGTGTGATCAAGAAAGCGGAGTTGACTCCAACGGGACCAAAATCGGTCGCATCAACGGGTCATAAAGAAAGGGCAAAGGGTAATTCACGTCGCGGGAAAGGGCTTGAAGCCTGAAGAGTGGGGGAGCGTCGGACCCTCATAGATAAAGGCGAAAAGGGCAAGGGACATAAGGCAAAAAAAATCGGGGGGGGGGGGGGTTACCAAAAACGTGGACAGGGGGAAATAGAACCCTAGGGAACCTACCCTCCAGGAAACATAATGGTAAATCAAGAAACACAGTTGCCGAGGGCCATTTCCTGTGAACCCCTTTGTAGCATCTGTACCCTCTGCTCAGGCTCTTTTTGGAAAATCGGAATGAACTGGGAAAGAAAGGTCGGACCTCCAGGTCATGAGAGAAAACTGTAAAAAATCGTCTGCAATAGGAGGGGGCGGATGAAACCTTTGTGGGGAGGCGGACATATCCATAACGAAAAAAAGGGACTGGAAAAAACACATTTAGAGGGAGAAAAGTTGCCTGCTGGGCAGGGAAAAAAGCTTTCCGGGGGTTGGATCGCTGGAGGCCAACAAAAACCACTTCTTTTAAAAAAAGGGGAAGGGCAACCTTCTCATCCACCCTCAAGGAGAAATCCGGAAGAACGTTACTCAATCCTTCAAGGGCCTCCTGAAAAAGTGAGTGGCTTAAGAGCTCCCTCAATCGATCGGACCTTGGACGACAAAGACGATCAGTGTTGAAGTAGAATCTAGAGGGGAAAGTAGGAAGAGGAAAGCTCATCCGAGGGGGGAAAAAAAGAGCTGGAGAGAAAGTTGAAAAGGCCGGCGGCTGAGGTGTGGCTGTCTCAGCTAGGGATTGTCGCTTGTATCTTGAGGATCTTGTTTACGAGAAGTTTTGGACTAACCATTTGTCCCTTCGGCAAATGGGGGAGGATCTCGGAAAAAGAACTGTTCCCAGACTTCGCAGGCAATACTTGGGGGTTTTACCGCTGACAAGGAGGTCCGGTTTCATGCAACTCAAACTCTGGGTAGAAGGTGACGTCTCACCGGGTGTCCTCCCTTTGGGTGGCACAGGGGGTCTCCCCCAATCTTTACTGCGGGAGGGTGCGGGTGGTTTCTATACCCTTTTGGTGAGCTCCAGATCTCTCTGGGGGGCCCCTATGGCCACAAACCTCTTATTGGTGCCTCAACGACCCGGAATAGTGAATTTTCTCCCTCCCCTCCTTTTAACTTACAAAAAAGTTGTAGATAGGGAGCAGCGCAAAAAAACAAGGGGGGGAAACCGCCAGGTGGTGGAGTGACCCCAACAAGCGCTCGTTGTGGGGGGAAGGGTCTGCACCCTCTCTACCAGCCACTTCCCCCGTCGCTTTTCCTCGTATTATCCCACTCCCTTGGCGAAAACTGCTTCATCTTTCTTTTGACACGGTTCTTCTAAAAGGGGGGATGCCCAAAGGGAAACAGCCCCTGCGTCTCCGAAAAAGTAGAAGCTGGGGGGGGGCTGTTGGGGGAGTGGCACCACCCCGGGTATGGGCACAAAGGGGGAAGGATGGGCAGCGTTAAGGACTCTATTAGGAGAAGTTGCGGACGGACGGGAGGAAGGAGGATATGATCAGGAAAAAACTTTGGCATTTGTGGAATAGAAGAGAAGCGAAGGTAAAGGATGATCAAGGTGTGAAGTAAAGGAGACCTGATGTTTTTTACAAAAGCTTGGGCGGTCCGGGGGCGAAGAGAGGAGCACGGGACGTGTGTGGGGGGGGGGGGGGTGGAGGCTGGGAAGTGTCCGTTAAGGTTCGTGGGGGGGGGACAGATTGAAGTTGGGGGACATCGGTCTGGAACGGGGTACCGGAACATCAATCAGCTACTCAACTTCTATGGAATCCTAGGTCTCGACTTTCAGGACCTAACCACTTTCTCGATGACTACGGAATGCATTTAGCTACGGGAGGGCAGGTGATTGCTATACCAATGGCGTTCTGCAGGGAGTCGCATCTAGTGAGGAAGGGTCCAGGGAGTGGTCCCACCATTACAGAACAGTCCCATGGCCAGGGGGGGGGCGTCTGTATCACGTCGTGAGGACCTAGCGTGGGGTGCTCGTCTCTTAAAGAAAACGTTTGGAATGACCATGCATTAATAAAAGAAGCTAACAATCCTCAGAGAGTGGGGAAAACTGGAGGAACTATGTAAAGGGCTAGGAACGATAACGGGCCATAAGGGAAACGAGGGGTGTATTGTGGTAAGAATGGGCTGGGAGCTATGGGACGAAAGGGGGGAAGGTATCAGGGATGTGTTGGAAGAAAGGTCTAATACCACGGACTCACTATTATCGATTTTGGGTGGGGCAGGGGTGGAATGGAGACCACACACAACAGTGAAGTTTTATAAAAGAAAGGGAAATAAAGGAAAAGGACAATGGAAGTGGTCTTTTGCACAAGGGGAGAGTAAAAAGCAAGCAGGGTATTGAATAGTGACAGAAACAGGAACATTTGTATGACTCAAAGCTCGCCAGGTGGGGGAAGAGTACTAATTACTTGAGGGTTAACATGTATCGGGGCTCGTTATTTCACAGCAGGGGGGGGGCCATCCGGGGAAAAAAGTGGAACAGAAAAAAGGACTCATAGTCAGAGACTATTGGACTTCCTCGGCGAGAGATATACACAGAAATCAAGAGTATCGATCCCAAGAAACGCCGCCCAGGCTGACAACCTTGGGTCATCAGGGAATCCCTTGTTTTTGGCTTAGAGAAACCGGATGACCTTCACATAAAAGGCTCCCTCGAGAACTGTAGCTACTCGGGCCGGACCATTGTACTTGAGGGATTTCGCCTATGTCGTGAAGGACATTCGCACGGCGTCAAACCGTGCGATACAGACCCAGCTAGGGTGGGATCCTCCGGCGGAACTGGCGGTGCTCTAACCCAGATTACTCCCGAACGGGACCCCTCGAGAGTGGACATTAAGTACGCTCCCACGACGTGCCTGGGACTATATGATGTGAAAATGGGGGGAACATTAGGTGAGAGGAGGCAAGAGGAAAAGGGTTGAAACAAACGGAAATGGAGAGATGAGTAAAGGGATCCGGTGAGGATGGGGTCACAGAAGTTTTGCCCGGGCGGAGCAAGTCTGAAGTGTGGGAGAACCAGGAGTAAAGACATTATTGGGGCGGAAACCGACGCGGACCGTGAATGGTTATGAAGTGAGGTGTCTAGCCGTCCACGTTAATAGACCTGTCGCTAGACTCACCCGAAGAAGCTAAAATGGCTGTTTTAGGGACCGGGCTCTCTTTTGATGAGTCGTAGGTTGCGTGCTTGGGGCCAAAGAAGGGAGGGGTCCCCCCTCGAGACTGACAAAGTGTATGTGGGGCCGAGTATGTGGTAAAAGTGAGTGGGGGAGCAACTGGAAGGAAAGAACAGCGAAAGATGGGGGGGGAGTGGAAGGGGGAAGAGGGACGGACTGGAAATAGTTAACCGATAGAAGAATATTTTGTGAACAGTCAGAAGGGGTACGACGTAGGAAAAGCTCTGAATCTTGGGTAATCTGGGGGTGAGGCACCATAGGAGAAAGAGGATACAGCAAATTATCCCTGGAGGGATGGTAATAGGTACCGTCAATTCCGTGCAAGAATATGGACAGGCTTGTTTTTGTGGTCGACACCACTGTTTATTGGTGAGAAGGGATGGGTGGTCCAACCGAAATGAACGTCCCGCCATCTAGACCTTTTTCAGTGTAGCTCTGTAAGAGGGGTCTAAAGAGATATTCCAGCCGTATGATCTACTACGTTCTCTTGAAAAGTCCTACAAGGCGCTTGGTCTATCTTCTTCTCGCGGGGATGGGTCTTTTCGATTTGAACACTCACTATCTTCCTCAATGAGAACAAATACCTTAGTACGGGACGGGGTGTCAGCTAATATACTTGTAATGATTTTCGTACCAAGGTCAGAAGGCGTTTCTACTATGTTTTCCCTTTAGGAGGTTAGCTAAATGCAACCATAGGGGGGGGGAAGGAAATGGACTAAGGGGGGTAAAACCTCAAAAACGCTCCATTGGAGCACTTTCGTTCGTACAACTTTCTTTGTCTACAAGCCCGGGTCCAATTTCCAATCGGCCGCTGCGGAACTCAGAACTCCAACCCCCCTCCCCGCAGAAGTCTCTTTGGTCCCTTCTGCCACAGAACATCAATGGAAGTTGCTAACCGTTCAAAAAAGGTACCCAAGAAGTACGTGAAAAGGAGTGTCTTGAAAAGACTCCTACACAAGTGCAACTTGAATAGTGGCCATTTATGAGGTACGTATACTATTGAATAGGAGAGCAGAAGGGAGGGGGGGGAGGTGGGGGGGTGTTGAGCTTAGGCTGCTGTGTCACTATAAAAATAGGGTCTCGGGAGCCGTAGAACCCATAATTGAGGGAAGATCTCCTACCGCGCAAGAGAGCACAAACAAAAGGGACGGGTATCAAACGGAAATGAAGATCCCGGGTGTACAACGGACCTGGAAAGAAGACAGAGTCCCAAAATAATGGCATCACCCATTAGTTGGGTGAAAAAGCCAAACAAAGCAACCTTCGAGAAAGGATGCCAGAATGTTGAAAGGGGAGGGAAAAAAAAGCGTAGGAGACCTGTCTCAATAAACACTGAAAAGAGAGGGGGGGTCTGAAGGGTATTACTTCAGACCGCGCACACCAAACGTGTACCAGAAAAGAACGCAAAATTCGAGACGGCGGGGCACAGCGTAAAGAGCGATATCGGTAGGAGGCAAACCTGAACAACACTAGAGGGAGAAAGGGAAGAATAAGGTTACACCGCGCTGAGCACGCGTGGAATAGGGAAATGAGCGTCAAACTCCCCTTTGAGGGCGGAATTGATCAATGAGTGCTCAGGAGGAGAAAAACGGCATATAAAAAAAAACGAGGAGCTAAAATCGAGTGCAGAATGAATCGTCACGGCAGGGCATCTCGTTGGGAGAAAGAAGAAACAACAGAAAAAAGAAAAGGTAAAGGAATCCCATGATAGAGCCACGAGAAGGAATGGGAGGAAAATTAGAAAACCACTGCCAGGGGGAGTTAAGAATGCAAGGTTGATGATATGTTAAAAATTCAAACCCGAGTGAAGGGTGGGAAGCAAAAAAAGGACGGGACCCCAAAAGTGGGAAGCTGCGGGTACCAGAATAACCATTTTGGTGAGTTGGCGGGAGATGGTAGGCAAGGGAGGGATGAGGGGTGATCCGTATTCGAGGGGACTACCCAAGACAAGGATGCTAATCTCAAGACTGGGGGTGATAGTCACACTATAACAAAGTGATTTGGAACGGCGACGCGAATGTGTACATCAACCTTCGGGAATGTTAAAAATAGGGCGTAGGGAACCGTGCCCGTAGACATAACGCTTCCAAGCAACAAAAAAAACCACGTTGTGAATGGGAAAAAAAGAGAGTAAATTAAAGAACTTCCCCGAGCTGACCGGGAACGACTAGTGAGGGGAAACCAGTCACTAAACATAAGTCCTAGAAACGTGTTCAACAAAATTAAATACCGCTCTGGGGGAGTGATGAGCTTGAAGCCTTTCACCTCCGGAGAAGGAGCCGGGAACAAAAAGGGATCTTCTTGAAAAAGGCGGAGATCAGAGTGTTGGATGCATCAAAGGGGCAAAATAGCCCAAGCCAGGAATACTAGTAAAAGGGAATTCCTGTTTCAAATCAAAAATAAGTCCTTGTTTCCAAAGTTCAGCTTGAAAAGGTTGTTTGCTAAACGTTTCTCTCTATCACACCCCCCAGTGATGATTAAGCTATAGATCATTTAGCGCCCACAAAGTTTCAATCTGGCCGAAGCCAAACCGGCAATTTAGTCTTACTCGTTCGAAGCCACTCACCTTCCATCCTTGTTCTGAGTATGAAGCATCAAGGTCGCCTGGGGCCCGCCCTGATAAAGCAGCTGACGAATAATTTACACTTCACACCATGAAACTCAAGCTCCAGGTGGTTTGGAATCATTAGAAGGTGGGGGGGGTGAACTGCTCAGAAAACGTCCCAAGAGCGTGGAGGGTTTGCAAGGAAACAGGCTGGTGGGACTTTAGTGAAAGGGACTTGAGGGCGGAGGAGTTCAGAAAGAAATGGTGAGTAGCAGTACTACCGGTGTATCAAAAGAGGGGACAGTGCATGGGAGGCCGGGCTATGATACTGGCCAGCTAGTAAGTAAAACATGTACCGGACCTATGTCACGATGTGAGCAAAGCACGTGATGGACTATACAAACAACGGGGAAGAGGTGGGTATCTACCGGTGAAGAATGAAGGGTGATCAGAGCATCCTACGGAGGTCGGCCAGTGTTGTATGTCAAGCGGTCATCGCCTATGTGTTAACAAACAAAAAACACTTGTTGAAATACCAGAACCGAAGGACACGGCCCTTTATAAACAAACGGTAAATAGTCGGCTCGGAAAGGTTGGTCAAACCTGTTGCGAATGTGGGAAACACACTAGAACGTGAGGAAAGGAAAAACTAGCTTCAAACTTTCCTCCCTGTCTGGCATTGAAGGGGGAATTTGGGAAATTTATGATAACAATAGCCAGGGCAGTATAGTACTGGAGGGGGAGGTTCATCATGATGGTGGATTGTGGTTCAGGGGAAAAGAAAAAATAAGGGATGCATGGGAGGCTTTGTCGGAGGTATGGCTGAAACTCGGGCTGTAGTCTATGTGAACGTGGAGAGAATACCTTACCTGACGGGAAAATTGAGGGACTTTGGAAGGGCTCCATTTAAAAGTAAGAAAGTTTCCAATGGCTTGCGGAAGGAAGAGGTCAAAGGAAGGAGCAAAAAACCAAGAGACTTGGAAAACTGTTGATCAAAGATCGGGTGTAACAACTTATGGGGCTTGCCTAAGATCCCGATAATATCGCTGCTTGGCCCATTGTAAGGCATCTTCTCCTGTTGGATGACTTTATTGTGAAATGGGTCCCCTTATTTTTTTTTAGGATCTGACGAAGTGATAGACCCTCCTGACCCATACGATCTGGGGGATCCGGGTCTAATCTCTAGCCGATCTCAGGATGTGACATGTCAGCGAGAGACTCCACTGAGACTGCTGTTCGATCTCACTGGAGGGTCTCGCTTGTTCTTTTCTTATTACCCTCAACGTACCACATAATGTCCTAGGAGGTTTAAGAATGGGTCTTGGGGGCAATGGGCTGGAACCACAGGATGTGTCGAGAGTTAGCCATCATGTCCCTATGTGGGGGAGATTATGACTCGCGTGAGGCAAAGAGTGAATCTCGTTGGGCTAAGGAGACGAAAACGTTTGTCTATTTTCCAGAGGACTAACAAACTACAAACGAAATCTGTAGTCGAACTCTTAAGGAAGAAGGGGGAATGATCGGGGGATAAATGGCAGAAGGTGGAACTTGCTTGGTAGGGAGTATTGAGAAGAAGGTAGGGGAGAGATGGGGGGGTCGGGCAACAGGGGGACAGGGGTCCATCAAAGGAAGTGATGGTTGTTGAACGGCGAAAATGTGGACGATGTGCAGGATTGAGGGGGTGTAGGGCGGAGAGTAGGGACTTGGCTGAAGGACAAAGCATTGACAAAAAGGTGGAATCAACATTTTATTGTATGGTACCGAAAGGGGCAGAGGTTAAACAAGATTGTTTGGGAAAAAATAACTCCAGTGGGGAGTCGCCACAAGCACTCAGGATACTAGTAACAGTATCGACGTATTTACAGGGACTGGGATCTGGATCAGTAATTGTCCAAGACTTCAACTCGGCCCTCTAGGAGGAAAAAAGAAATCTCAAAGTATTATCTACGTCCAGAGTCCATACCGAAAGGAAGTAGAGCTCTCAAGTCAAACGCTGAAGAGCAAACGGGGTCAGGGGTCTGGCCATTTGTTGGCATGGAAAAAAACCAAACAAAGGCATCACGAGAAGCAAAGGCTAAATCCCTGAGGCGAACATCATCATTACCAGGAATGAGGGGAAGGTCTAGGCGGGGTGCGTACGTATTCCGTTGGCCGGCGCGCGTCTTTAACCCGTCAAGAATTTAACTTACCTGCATCCGAAAAAAAAGCACCAATGCAGTTTGTAAATGCCGTCGCTTTGGGGAAAAGAGACTTTCAAACAAGAATTAACGCTAGCGAACAAAACGGAGGTTTGGGTAGAGAAGAAATCGAGCTTTAGATTTGGGGTGGGTTCACCAGAGAGCGTGATTCCCGGGCAAAGAAAGTGTCATATCTTGTTCTACTTGGAAAGCACCGTGTCTCCATCTTTTAGGGGACTTTCTTCTGGTGGGAACCGGAGACGGAAGCGCCATTACCCGTATTCATCGGAGCCAGGGAGAAGTGGAGTGTCGGGGGGGCATTAGGTGGGGGTTGGGCAAAGGTGCAACGAACAAGAGCACGTTTGGGGTTCCAGAAGGCTGGAGCCGGAGTTCTGAGCGGAGGACGGACGAGGGAACATCCTGGAGGATTGCAATTGAGGAAGTGGGGGCCGAAGGGCCGAGGGAAGGTATCCCCATTTGTGTGTGGCGCGTGTGGTGTCGGTGTGTGGGTGTGTGTGTGGGGGCTTGGGGGGGGTGGATTTCCCGGGTCCCAGGACAACCTAAAAACAAAGGAAAAAAGGAAATATAGAAGAAAAGAAAATACAGAAAATACTACCAAAAAAAAACAAAAAAAAAAAAAAAAAAAAAGAGCAAAAAGAACTTAGTGTCTGCCTTTACTATTTCCAAATAAGACTCGATGACTGCCCCCTAACAACATGGGAATACCGGTCATCTTCCTCAAGCTCCCAATGGCCTAAAAGAAGGACCTAAGCCAAAGCAAACTCAGGCAGTCAGTGGGGCGTTTAACGTAGGCAAACACCTCAGGTGGAAATGAGAGGAAAAACCAAGGAACAGACCCCATAGCTCATAAAAGAAAAAAAAAAAAAAAAAAAAAGATTGGGGTTCTGAGCACAGGAAAAACCAAGCAGTGATCCACTTGGATCGCATGCGTGCTCCTCACGCAATCATATGGAGTCAAGGTGAGAGAGACCAGGGGAAATTTTGGAGGGGTGACCTGTTTTCCCGGACTGTTTGTCCAAGAAAAATTAAGGTAGGGGTACCACAAGAAAAATGGAAAGTCACGCACATGCTAGACGAGTCGTGTTATCATAGTGCCTCAGTATTAGGAGTTTTATCCAATTGTATCCTGTCGGTGCCAACTGCTCTAGGGGGACAATGATCAAAGTGACTACACGACATAGACAGGACTGGAAATGCATACGAACGGGGAAAGAGAAATACGTAAAAAAATGATTCCGTTATGAATTCTCATGGGCTTGTTATTTATGATATTCATTCAAGGAGTAAGTAGAAGTATAGTTTCTTTGGGTCTTATTATTAGAAAGGATGAAGAGAAAGAACATCCCAACGAAAAGAAGTGGGGACAAAGAACGAAAGGACGAGGAGGTAAATCCCTCAGACAACCAGAGAGGAAGATACAAAAAGGCAGACCCAAGTGCACATACAAACAGTTGGCAAGGCCTTAAATTCCATGAGTGGTCACCAGTCCATCTATAACTCACAGCGAAAGTAAGGCACTCAGCGAAGAAACCCATTCTCTCAGGGTACCGGGTTAGGGCAGAGAAGACAATTCGAGTCCGAAGACACAATTAAAAAGCTCTAACTCGATGGGAGACGTCACATCTTGGCGTGGAACCCACTACTTGTGTAAACTAATACGTAAAGACAATCTTCGGAAGGTACCTACAGGCACTTTGAATCTTAAATTTCACTTAAGAACGTGGTTGGCGTGACGAAATCTAGGGAGAATCAAAGCACTTGGAACCAGGGTGTCGATGAGTAGATCAAGTGGGTTAGGTGGGGTATGGGTAAGAATCCGCTTTGTAATAGAGTTTCTCAAGTGTCAGGCCCTGAATCGACGGGGAGGAAAAGCCCGGGAACTCGATAAAAGTCTCTTGAAAAAAAACAAAGCTAGTGCTTGCACCTGTTACAAACACCCCGTGGAGGGCCGTGAGGGTCCAATTGTGCATGCAGGTCCATTGCAGGTCTCTTTCAAGGAGCGTAGAAAGGAAAAGGAGAAGGCGGGCAGCGCCTTCATTCATAAACTCCACCTTGTCCGGAGTAGGCGGACGTCGTGGTCGGGGCCGCGTGTGAGTAGAGCAGGTTCTCGTCTCGTGCAAGAAGTGTAGAAAAGGTGAGTCGCAGGAGAGGTGCTGGCAACGTTCGCGGGGGTCGGGGAAAAGTTGTGGGGGTTCGTGAAAATCTAAAGAGAAGTGTGGTGCGCACACACGGAGAAGTGTACAAAAGGAGAGAATAGAGACACATCTGAATAAGGAACCCTTGTTTTACACCAGAGAAAAAAGCGCAAAATGAAGACAAAAGCGAGTCTCACGCAACCACAAAGGCAGAAACACATCAAAAGGTTCTAAAAGAGCGAACTCTGGGGACCAGGACCGTGCAACCCAAGAGAGAGGGGCAATAAACGGGTCGGGCTGGCCTGAAAGCGGGAAAGGAGAGGGGGATGCCGCTGAAAAACAGACATGGACTTTGGTCCGAATGAAAGTGCAATAGAAAGAGGAAGAAGCTGAATGGGATAGAAGGGATAGAGAGACAAAAACGGAGGAAGGAGAAAGAAGTATCCACGGCCAGACAATTGAAAAGAAAAAGGAATCGCTTTCTAGTACAAGTCCTATAGGGCAAGTCCATGTCAGTGGGGTAACGAGCCATACAAAAGGAAGAGAAGAGAGGAGAAACGACGAGAAGGGAAAATCCATGACCTGGGGGTGCGAGCGCCTCAAAAAAAGTTAAAAAAAGAAGATGAGCGGGGAAAAGGAAAAAGGACGCTAGGACGTGGGGTTGAGGAGAGAAAGCACTCGTCGAAAAAAGAACGCTGGAGGGAAAGATCTTCTTCAGGGGAAAACGCCGGTGGTCAGGGGTAGAGGGGGGGGCGGGGGATGGAAGCGTTTAGAGAGGACTGTAAAAGATCGAAGCATACCAGGGGGGCCCAATTCTGCGATTAACAAAAAGAGTTGGCAAACGAGAACGGGGACCGAATGGGGGGGAAAATTATGGAAACGCTTTAGTCAGGAGGAGAACCTTGGAACCAGGGTGTAGTCAATCTCGGCCGATCAACCACCGTCTGGGAAACAGCACCGCCTTTCGAAAAACCGAAAGATAAAAACACCGTGGGTCGACTTTGGAAGTCACCCACTTGACCGCAAGTGAAAGATGTGACCAAAAAGAAGAACTCTGGGGATTGGGGGGGGGAGGTATCTTCCAAAAATTATGACCGTGGGGGGGAGAAGCAAGCTGGGAGTTTTTAGAAGTTGATGAGAAAAAAGAGCCGCTGCGTGATATCCGGGAGTTAAAGGTGGGGGCGTGGGGGGGCTTGGCACCCGAAAGGAAATGCAGGTTTAAGGGCACGGTATTTCACTTGCGGAACAATGAAAGAAGGAAGACTCGGGTATAAACTAAAAAAGGCCAGTCGTCCTTTGAATGGCTCCGGACAATTCCGAAACTTGCAATTTTATAAGAAAGAGAAGAGTGAAAAATATTCTGGCACTGGGATTTCAATAGGCCGAAAGGGGGGTTACACTGGATAGAACCGAGTCCCGATGGCGCTATAGACCCGGAGGTAAGCTTTGTTTAGGTTTAGGGCCAAGGGAAAGGGGAAGTGGGAAGGTCTGAGAAACTGAGAGAAACCCCTGTAAGAAAGGGAAGAAAAGAATGTCTGATAGTCATGATATCTAGAAATCAAAAAAAAACAAAAAAAAAAAAAAAAAAACAAAAAAAAAAAAAAACAAAAAAAAAAAAAAAAAAAAAAAAACAAAACTAAGGAAGTACATAAACGCCACGGCTCGCGCTACTATCGAGCTCATTGATTGGCCAGGAGTTACCAGAAAGCTTACTAGGAACGGAAAGGGGGGTCGGGGGGGAAGGGAAAGAGTGATCAAGGTGTCCCCACAAGGGAGGGAAAGGGAGATCCAGAGGGACAGCGGGGGTTCCTCTGGCGATGGGAGAATAGAGACCTAGGCGGTGCTAAAGGAGAGGAAAAAACGTGTCGTTTGACACGTCAATCCGCAGGCTAACAACCCACTTCACCCACTGAGGGAGAGGAATCGGTTAAATATGATAGGAGAACAGGCCATGTCCGGGGTGACTGCGGGGGGAAGGGAATTGTTGAACGGAGGGGAAAGGTTAAAGCTAGTGGGCAACTGGTGAAAGGTCAAAAAAATGTGGAGTTGTACGGAGAACGAAACACGGATACTCGGTCGTGTGGAGTGGGGGGGAGGAGTCATAGAAGGAAAGGGGGAGAAAAAAGTGGGAGAAGGCGGATCGAGGTTGGGAGGGACATAAAAGAATCGAGTAAAACCCGCTGGGGTAATATATGTATAGAAGAACGGCACTCTGATAGATAACAGAAGACTTAGGGTTTACATAAGGCATGGGAAACAGTCGGATCAGGATTGGACGCTCGGGCAAGAGGAACATCTCGGACGCAAGCAAGAAAGGGAGTCCAGAGTCCAGATCATAATAGGTCTGTATCTCAGCAGCACGCGGGAAAAAAGTCCATCTGGGATCAATGTGAAAAACAAAGGGGAGAAACCTACTCCCTTTCGAAAGAAGGGGAACAGTGGAAGGGGTCTGCTCGGTAAGGAAAGCATAAAAGCATGGTCTTGAATAACAGTAGAAGGGTACAAGAATAAAAGAGTAAAAATGGGCCCGTTTGCAATCCTTTTGGGAGGTCAACAGATCAAGGCCAGACAAACAAGAAAAAGAAACAACAACAACAACGGAGGGGATTGAGATGTTTTTTGTTAAGGAATTGGCAACGTTCAAATATGAGGGGCTATCTGGAAAAAGTGTACCGGTGAGCCAGGTTCAAGAGTCGGAAAGCAGAGCACGAAAGGAAGGAAACTGGTAATGAAGGAATGTGGCGAAAGTCTAGCTTTTAGGTGGGGTGGAGCATGCTGGGGTAAAGGCAAAAAACGGGAGACCCCGAGAGCACGTGGGGTCTAGCTAGACCGAATGAGAAGGAGCTCGGAAGGATGGACGAGAACTCAAGATGATCTTAAGTCGAGTCCGAGTCGGATGTGGAGGGACTACTGGCGGCATAACAACCAGAAGGACTACGGACTGTATTGGGTAACGAGCTAACGGGCTCAAACCTTATTTTCGATCATCCCCCTACCCTTTTACTGTTTTGCCAAAAGCAGTGGGTGAAAAGAATAGCGTGTAGGCAACCGACAAGGCAGGGGCTCAGGGTCAGTGACTTAAAGGAGTGGTGCGCTACTCAAAACGTTACAACGGGGGACCCTTCTCCCCACCCAAAAAAACAGCAGAAAGAAGATATCTTGTCGTTCGCCAAGGCAAAAAAAGAACTGTCAGTAACATTTTTGACACAGAACCAAAAGTTAAAGTATTACAATACTCAAGGGCCAATCGGAGTTCCCTGAAGGGTAGCGATAGACTTAAATAGCTTAAAGGGAAAGGAGAAAAAAAACCAGAGGATGGGGAAGTTGGGGAGGTTTGTTACTGGGGGAACTGGCTGTGTCAACGACACAAAAAGCCCACAAGCATGAGTGGGAAAGGAGAATAAACTAAAGAGAAGAAGAGAACACCAACAAACACACCAATGAAACATCCCGGGAGGAGGCTGACGGGGTTCCACCGGAAAAGGGGGGAATAGAAGACAAACGATGGCAAAATATTGGGGTGGGGGCGAAACAACGTACTCAGATAAAGCCCTAGCCAGCCGAGCATGGGATGTAGACGAAAGTATAAAAAGGAAAGCCTAGGTAGAGCTTATGGGGGACTATCTCTCAGGAGGAAGACCACACAAAGGACCTTGGACCAGAAAATAAAATGCAGGACTAGAAAAAGGGGTGGAAAGAGAGACTCTTGAGGAGTAAAACGGGCATAAGGGAAACACCATCACTCTCAAGGGGAAGAGGGGGAGACCATTTACCAAATTTTTAACACCGGGGGTGCCCATCTTTGAGAGAAGGACGGACAAACAGTGGCAAGTTCGGAATTGATAGTAGGCTAAGACGTCAGCAGTAGCAACAAGAA
>Ga0179593_1278687_pt1 | contig 25624 bp, 23 predicted proteins | sample CZODoug2_1_08_16_FD_185931 | JGI IMG/M metagenome (GOLD analysis project Ga0179593, IMG submission 185931) | Vadose zone soil fungal communities from Angelo Coast Range Reserve, California, USA - CZODoug2_1_08_16fungal (PacBio error correction) | ecosystem: Environmental > Terrestrial > Soil >...
CAGTCCGATGAGGCGAGCGAGATTACTTATTGAAGAAAAGGGAGGGGAAAAGTAGTGGGGGTTTCATTGGCCGCGACGGCGTTCGTCCAGCAGGGGGGAAAAGAAGGAGCAAACCTGGAAAAAAACGAAAGCAAAAGGAGTCTTTCATGTCGTCTCGGTCCCAGGCGCTGGCGCCGTTAGAAAGCGAGGCAGTAAGAAAGAAACGACCGGTCGGAAAAAGGAAAACTCCGGTGCCTAAGAAATGATGGAAGCCAAAGGGGAGGAGAAGAGGGGGGGAAAAAAAGCGATCCGGATCAGGGTGCATCCGAGCCTTAAACGGACGTTTGCTCTAAAGGGAAAGAGGACCATCTGGGGTAAAGCCACCTGGAAGATGAACGGGGGCGAAAAGAAAACTTGTTAAGTGAAGCATTTGACGTGCTGCTCGATGAACGCTGAGGCAAGCCTGGGGAAAGGGGAAAAAAGACCATGAACCAGGAGAAAGGACCTATAGGAAAAGTGGGAGGACTTCCTGGAGGAGGAGAAAGGGTTTAAAATCAGTCACCATGCGAATCCCCGGAAACCGGAAGAGGCCGGAAAAAGAACGGCCTAATGCCCGACAGGAAGGAAAACAATCCTGAATGCGAGAATCAATTGAATCTAAGGGGAAGGAAGAGAGGGAAAAAAGAACTTCAGGGACCGAAAAGGAAAGAAGGAGAAAAAAAGCTAAGTCACTTCACGCTTAGGAATCCGAATGAGGTCAGGAAAAGGATCTTTAATCTTTCTTACGGTCAAAAGAGAAAGGGGGAAGTGAACTTCAGTTGGGGGGCAAAGGCGTTCCCCACATCGCCGGAAAAGCGGAGTCTGAGAAACGGAGATCGGAGGTAAACGAGGCCATACGTCAACCCTAGCGAGAAAAAGGAAACATAGGTTATGAGATAGCGATCTCATCCAGAATGATCACAAGTGGACGGACCGGCAGGAAAGAAGTTGCTTTGAAAGGTAACAGAATGAGGGGAAGAGGGAAGGAGGGGGGGGGATAAAAGGGGAGAGGGGAAGGCTGATAGTTGCGCGTTCGGCGATGAGTCCTTCAGGAGCTCAAAAGCGGGACGCTTGAAAATCAGAGAAAAAAAGAGCTGGATATATGCCCGACGGGAGGAAGGGGCGTAAAAGGAGCTTGCGGAAGGGGAGAAGGACTCCTCAAAAAGAGGTCTTCCTATAAAGTCCATTCTAAGAAAGGAGTGGCACCCTACCAAGGAATGGTGTTGGTACATCTTGGCAAAGAGAATGCCTCAGCGCAAAAGACTCCCTCGCCGCTAAAGAAAAGGGTGAAAAAAACAAAGGGGGCGAGACAGACGTAATGTCGCCCAGGAAGAGATTATTTCGAGCCCCTTACTCATCCTGATAAGAAGTTGAAACCGGGAAAAAGGAGGAGGGACACACCTCGAAGAGGTAACCGGGGGACGAAAAGGGAAGGAGATTACTTACTAGGGGCGGGAAAAAAGGATGGTGAGATCGGAAGAAGAATGAACACTCAGGGTGATTAAGTCACCACTTTCCGAACGGGAAAGAGGTGTGGGGGGGGGTCTCGTGCCACGAGGGCGTGAGAATGTATGAAGATTCAAAGTGGATTAATTCCCGGGTACAGCGGAGGAAGGGAGAAGTGGAAATTGCCAGAGCCAAAAAAAACACCGTCCCCATCGACCCGCGCCTGGTATGTTAAAAGAGGGTACCGACGAAAAAACAAAGGAAAGAGGAAGAAGAGAGAGTCGGAAAATCAGCCATCTCCAACACGAACAAGGAAGGAAAGAAAAAAGAAGGGGGAAGAAATATTTAGGCCGACGGATGAGCGAAAAAGGAAGTCTGGCAATGCCACCCGGTAAGTTAGGATGGACAGTCAAAAGAAGGGGACAACTATGTTCGTAACGGGGGAGCGCATCTATCAAAGAATTAAAAGGTGCTCGGGCTGCAAAGAAGAGAGGGCTACCCACATGAGAAAAGTCAGGGCAGGCCGGAGGCCGCAGCGTCCCAGATAGGTCCATCTTCCTTCCTAAAGAAAGAATGAAGGAAGACACACTCAGAAGGAAAGTTAGAGCGGGAGGAGGGGATTCCAAAAGGGGAGACACGGCCCGGAGGGGGGGAGGAAAGAAACCTACAAATCCTAATAGAGTGATCGAGAATCCAGCGCATCAACACGATGACGTCACACCTTCTTGCCGGAGAGAAAAGGAGGGAAGTTTCGTTAAAGGAGAGAAAAGATCAGTGAACTCAGAAGTGACAATCAAATGGAGGGGAAAAAAAAAAAGAGGTAAAAAAGAAAAGAAAAGGGAGTTGACGCGATCGGGATCGATGCTCGGGTGTACATAAACAGCCAACGACTTGACGGATCTGCCGGGTGTACGCATCGTTTGGAAGGAAGAGAAGGTCACAAGGGGTTGGGGAGATCGGGATTGCGGATGCCCGGAATACCGTCTTGGCCGGGGGACATCCAGGTTTGGGACCCGCCAGCGCGAGTCTCAGGACTGGAACCGAAATCTGGTGTGCAAAGTCAAAAACAGAGGGGGGTGGCGGCAGGAAGGAGCGTGATAAGCGGCGGGACGAGGAACACTCCAAAGGCAATGGGGAAAAAGAGAAGGGGGAAATCTTTTTCGCCGTTTGCATTTAACTGCGGAAGGTGTTTCAGGCGGCGCTCGAAGAAAAAAAAAACGGGGGAAAGAGAAAGGCAAGAATACCAAAAAGGAAAAGGGTACAGCCTATCAAGGTTCAGGGAAAGGGGAGGGGAACACATCCTGGCGCTAATAAGGAAGTCGACCTCGGTTTGAAATGAGTCTACGAGGGAGGGAGGACAGGGAGCCACACAGAAGGCTCGCTGGAGAAATAAAACGGAAAATAGGGGGGAGGGTCCCGGCTTTCCATATTTAAAGAAGTCCTTCCGGGTCGATGGGAAGGGTGTTACTAGCCGGGGAGCTGGGTGCCCTCCAGAAACCGTAGGTAGAACCTGGGATGTGGGCACGGGGAAGGAAGCCACTGATTGAGGCAACGGATCTGAAAGAGCCAGGAGGGAGCCCAGCAAACCCGCATGGGGGGGCGGACATTGGGTGAGAAAGAAAAGAAGGCTGAAAACGGCGGTCAGGAAACGCTAGTTGCTGAAGATCGATCAGGGACGAGGAGGACCGACAGGACAAGCATACATATTTGGTGGAAATCAGAATAGCGGCGGAAAGGTTCACACGGCATTGAGAGGGGAGTCCTCGGGACGCGGGTAGAAAACTCGACAAGATACTGTCCGTCTGACAACGGAGCGAAAGAGAGGGGGGAACCGTGTCGGAGAGGTAGGGCTTTCCATTTTAAAACTGGCATTCCTGAAAAGGAGGAGGTGGAAAAGTTAAACAACAAAAGGAGGGAAAAAATGGTCTATGGAGGTGGCTTTCTCTTCATACAATCAAAGGGAGGGGAGAGAGGAAGGGCTTCGGAGCGAGTGAGACCCCGACTCCGATCGTTATCTATCCCTCTTAAAAAAATCAGATTCACACGATACGCGAAGATAAGAGGGAATGGTTGGAGATACGGAGACGCGAAAAAAATGCTACACTCATCGTCATGGAAATAACCGCGAAGGAACAAGGGAGAGAATCTGGGTCAGAGAAACAGGACAGGCGAGGGAAAGGGACGGGCCGTGAAGGGGTGGGAAGTCATCGAGGAGATCGTATCTCTACAGATTATGTAACTGTTCAGGAAAAAAGGGGGAGAAGTCGAATCGAGTGACCGGGAAAAAGAAGTCACGAGGAGAAGGCGAGGCGATCGTGGGGGGCACATGGAGGCCTGTGAAGGAACGGATGAGGAGGAAAAAAAGGAAGGGCTCAAAAAACACTGCGCTCTCACTGGTCCGAAAAAGAGCAAGATCTCCAAGGGCAGCTTTGCGACGTTCTCATGAGACGGTCGATTGTGGAGCATGCTTCAATGGGTGAGGGAAGAAAAAGGGGAGTTTCGAACGCTCTTCGGCGCCCTGACCGTTAGAAGGCGTAATTCATTCTCGTGGGGGGAGGAGGGGAAAGGAGAGACCGCTGAGAAGGGGTTAGGGTTCGCTGACGGAGAAAGGGGTTGCAGGAGGAGAGAATGGCTCAGGACGATTAAAACGTTCTCTGCTCCGACGAAAAAGGTGCACAACTTTAGAAGCAAGTGGGCCAAGGGGTCAAGGAAAAGGGGAGCAATTTCCTCTGATTGGCCAAGGGGACAAAAGGAAGGGGGGCAGCAGCGGCTATAAATCGAGGCCCGAAGCGGTACGACAGAAAGCAGGGGAAAAACTATCGTGGAAGTGCGCAAAAAAGGTCAGAGGAACAAATGTTGGAGGTGGAGAGGACTGCGAAGGGATTCTTCTCGATGACCCAGGCCGGGGGAGGACATCGGGGGCAACGGATAATGCAAGAGTCTTGGGGGAGAAAGAAGCGCCTCCGATGGAGCTGTGCAAAGGAAGAATCTGTTTATTCGAGGGAAAGGGGGTTGATGGGGGACGACCGGGGGAGGAAGTCATACCCGGGGGTTCACGGCGCAGCGTGCAAATAAAGAAAAGAAAAGAAAGATCAAATTTGAGTGTGAAAGTTCGGTAGAACAAGGAGACAACATTTCTTCGGGGGAAGGGGAGAACTCATCCCAGAAGACCTTTTGGCCACACCGTATCCGCCGCCCAAAAGGAGAGACTACACTCTCTCGCAAAAAAAAAAGGTAAGGGAAGAAGAGAACCACACCCACAAGGAGGAGGAAATTAAAGAGAATATATCTTCAGGTCTCTATCTAGAAAAGAGTCTAAAAAGGGAGGGAAAAGTGGAAGTGGTTGGGAAACATGAAGAGACTTGCGTTCGTCTCAGCTTGGAGGAAATGAAAAAAAACAACCAGCTAAGCCGTGGTTCATTAGGATCGTTGGAAAGCGATTGGAGGAGGGACAACAACCTTCGAACCATGATAAAAAATCCGGTCGGAAGAAAAAAAATACCTCGAAAGTTCGGAGATAATGAGCCAGACTCAGAGGGCGAAGATCGGGCAAATGAGATGGGAGATAGACTTGGGAGAGAGCGGTTCACCGGGAAGGTGGGAGAAAGAGAGGGGGAAAAAAAAAGAAATAACTTGACAGCAGACAGGGAACGAAAAGGGACAGGTATTGACAGGGGGGAGAGGGGGAAGAACGGGTAAGGGGGAAAGGAATGGTAGCCAAGGAGGCCTCGATTCGTAGCCGCGTTCCCTCCTGTTACCTTAAAAAAAGGAGAAAAGGAAAGGAAAGAACGTTCGAGAGAAAGGGCAAAGTGGGGAGGGAAGGGGAATCTAGAAAAGGGGGGAATCAGTCCCTCAAGGAAGATGACTCCGTAACCAGGGCGAGGACCCCGCACTAACTGCCGCAGACTGGAAAAAACACAAGAGCCTGATTAGGCCAGCAAAATAAGGGAGTACTCGGAGGGAAGAGAGGGGACCAACTCTTCGACAACGCACAAGGGAAGTGCTTGGTCACCACCCTGGCGCAGATCGAAAAGGGGAGGCAAGCCTCCTGATAAAAAATTGGGGGGGGGGAAAGATGGGCTGTACCTTCACAAAAAAAAACCTGGCCGGGACCTGCTGGGCCGAAGAGAGAGAAAAACATCCAATGAGTCGTAACGCCGCGATAAAGGTCACAGACGAAGTCCAAGCTCTAGGTAAGAGGGGAAATGTACTTCAAAACAGAACACCTGTTTACCTCATCGGGTAGTAGATACGAATCTAAAGATAAAAAAAAGGAATAACAAAAAAGACTCCCCGCTCTCAGGGTCGAATGGTGAAGTAAAGAGGTCGCGCTGAGTAAAAAGGAGAAGCGAAGGATGCTTCGCGGGCCAGACTGTATTTGCGCATTGCGTACTGATCAGCAGAAGGCCCCAAAAACTAATTGTAGATCAGGAAGAGCCGACCACAGGAAAACAGAATCTCGGGGATCTTCGTCGTCTAGGAGAGTCCAATGCATTGAAGGAAGAGAAAGGAAACTAAAAGAAAAAAAATGGGGTCAGGATAAAAAGAAGCGCCGGGCGGAGGGTAAAAACAAAAAATTTAAGGGGGGGGGAGTCTTTTGACACGCCCGCTTGCCTGGCCTTCCATGGCGCTAAAAAGGGACTAAAAAAATCGCCAATGTGTAAACAAGCTCAGCAAGTAAGGGAGCAGGACCATTTGGAAAAATGTGAATGTGTGAGGAATGGATCCTTGATGTTACGGCCGTGCAAAAGGAAACAGAAGAACGAGCAACATCCGCCGGCCGAGAATGCATGAGGGAAAAAAATAGAAGAGCGCCTCTGTGCCGTTCGGAAAATTCCTTCTCTAACTGCCTCTAAGGTAAATCAACTTCGGAGAGGGGGGGGGAGGGGCGTCTCCAGGCCTGTTAAGAAAGGCAGGGGAGGTCCTTCCAAAAATGCCGAAAGAAAAAAGGAGGGTTGAGGATTGGAAGAAGGCTTTCATAAGGATAATCTCCATGCATTGTGCTTTCCTACCTTACATGAGAAGTAGAGAAATGGAGGGGGGCAGACCAAAAAGATAACGAGGAGTCGAACACACAGCCCAAGAAATACGGCCTTTAATGTACATATACCGGGACCCGAAGAAGGGGAAGGAGAGCTACCCGCGAAAAAGACGCACCGCGTGCGAAAAAACCAGGGAAGAGGAGGTCAAAGAAATTTGAAAATATCGACCTGGAGGAATCGGCCATATGTTGAAAAAGGGGGAGCACATAGACTTAGAGCATCCTGTCTGGGTATGGGAAAAAAAATATTGTACGGGATAAAGCTAAAGAGGGGCAAAGTCATGAACCTGGGGAGGAACAGTCCTCCGCAATCCGGGATCCCCCTCGATAAAGGGGGACAGATTCATTAAGAAGCAGATCCGGGCCAGAGGACAAGGACACTTGAAGGACTATAATGGGTGAATAAAAGACCACAAATATGAGGGTAAAATTCCTTGAGAAGCGGGAACTGTTTGCTCCAACCTGTTTCAAAAGAGAAGCCGGCTATCAAAGGGAAGAAGAACCTAAGTCTACAAACAATCGTAGGGACAGCGAAAATAAACAAAACGAAAACTTCTTTCCGGGAGGATGGAGGAAAGGGGTTCCTGTTTCTGAAATGGAAGTCATCGATCACAAGGAACTACGGCCTTGCCAATCTAGAAAAAAAGTAGGTGAAAAAATAGAAAGAAGGGCAAGGCGGGAAGAGAGAGTCTCGGGAAGAAAGTGTCCAAAAACAGAAACACGCAGGGGGAAAGAAAGAAGAGGCATAATGTTGGCCGGCATCGGGGGGGAGCCGGCTGGATTCGACAAATGCACAATTTTTTTCTAGAGTAGGACCAAAGCGTCGGGGGGACCTTGACCTGGGCAACACACCCTCCAAAGAGGAAAAAAAAGGGACTTTTGAAACGGGAAAGGGGTGGAGTAAAAGCTCGTCACCCAAGTTCGGCAGGAAGGGATCTGGCATGGGCGTACTCTGCTTAAGTCAAGGAAAGCACATAGGAATTAGAAGGGAGGGGAGACCAGGGGGGAAAGGGAAGGCCAGGAGGAACGTTTTCAGTTCGGGAGATCGATGCGATCCAAAGGCCTAACGAATAGGGGGGTCAGGTCCAAAGCCCTGACGGGAAACCTATAAGGAACGGTGTTGAAATGGAAAAAAATAAGGACGCTAATACCTGGAAGGGGGGAGACATCTTTTTCAAATGAGGTGATGGCTTACTTACAAGGCGGGGGAGAAAGAAAACGCTTATAGAAAGCCTTGCGGTGCGACATAGGGCAGGAAGAGGGAGGGGTTAAGGGGGAAAGAGGGTCGAAGGAAGGGAAGTCGAGGTTAACGGTGTGTTAAAACAAAGCTGGGTGCTCTGCGAAACAAAAGAAGAAATTTGCACAGCGGGGGAAGCAAAAGGAAGGGAGTATTCCAAAGGGAGGAAACAAAGGAGGGACCGCGCAAACCATCTTATCAATGTGCGGACAGTGTACGCAACCCTGATTGCGTAAACGTTCAAATGCCGATACAAAGAGCCAGACGTTTGAATCTCAGACGGAGAGGAAGGGAAAGGCATCGAGTTGGAGTGGTGTGAAAACGAATCGTTAAAAAGGTCCACGGTGCCCAGGGTACTTGGGAAGGTACTACTGGGGCCGGCCAAGGCGAACACTCATCAATTCCTGTCGGACACCGGTACTGCAAAGGGGAAGGGGGAGTGGATTCTAGGAGCCGAAACGTCCATGGTCTAAAGGGAGATAAGGTCGGGGGTACAAGAGGTAAAACAAAAAGTACATGGTAGTAAACCGGGCCGGTGTAGAATTTCTTTCTCAAGGGGGAAAAAAAAAAAAGGAGTGTCTCTAAGAGGAGCGAAAGAGGATTGGACGCTAACCGAATAGAATCGGATATACCTCTAGAAGAGGAGGGGGCCGGTTGGGCGAGAAGTTACAGCGCCAGGTGATATCCTTCACATCAAAAAGGGGGAGAACGCCAGACTAGGGACTAGCAGCTCGCTATACGGTGAAGAGAAAAAAGAAAAGAGGTGGGGTACGCAACATCTACACCTGACGCGCGGACGTCCGTTTTTTTATGAGGGGTCTGGGAGGAGATAGGAGAACAAAGTTGTTATCTCCGGGGGTTGCATTAAGAAAACTTGGTCCCGCGTATCGTAAAGAGAAAAGGGAGGCGCTACGAATTGGGGAACGCCTTGCGGTGGGAAGAGAAGAGCGGCTTCCCAACTAAGATCCAAAAGAAAGGGCTCTTCTCAGGGGAGAAACGACCAAAATCAGCAAAGAGTTGCCTTGGAAAAGAAGAAGGAGAAGAGGGGTAGAGTGATTTCTGGAAAGAGAAGACTTGGGTGCGGTCGATTAGTTGCAATCACAGAAAAAGAAGAGGACTGGTGCTGTGATGCGAATTCCAGGAGATGTTAAGAAGTTGAGGGTTCATAGACACTCTGCGGCCGCATTGCAGTCCCTCACCAGGGTTCCCGGAAGGAGAGACTGGCGGAGGACGGATGTCCCAGGTTCGGACCCAGACAGAAACGGCAAACTGGGCAAGTCCCGATCTCACATTGGAAAAGGGGGAAGCGTCCTGGATAATGGATTTGCCAGGGCACAGAGGGATAAAGGGATACTAATCAGAAGGAGGAAAATCCGTCTCGAAAAGGAAGTTGAAAGAAAGAAAGAGTTTAGGGGCAGGAAAAAAGGTCACTCCTTGCCAGTGACTTTCGATTCGGAAGGGAGTTCTTCTCGAGAACCAAAGACGGTAAACTGAACATGCGCGCGCTCAAAGAGAAAGGCCGGAGAGGTTATCAAGGACGGACCTCCAGGGTGTCATCTCCTGTCGGAATCGGAAAAAAGTGGGTGGCGGGGTGGGAAGGGAAGGGGGGGAAAGGGACCTGCGCGACGGGGGACAGCAGAGCCTGGCAAACCGAAGAACACGACTTACTCTTTGGGAAAAGGTAAGGGGGACGCATCCCACAAGAGAGACGCACGAGTAAAGAGGAGACAAGTGGACCAAAAGTACAGGGGAAGAAACACTCAGTGAGCGAACTCCTTAAATCTCGCTTCGCCGCAGCCAGGCGGAATTAAACAACAGGGGGGAGGAAAAAAGAGAGTCATCAAGAGGCGACTAAGGGGAGGAAGAGGGCTCTCAATAGGGGCGAGGGGTTGGCCAACATTGGCCGAAAAGCTGAAAAGAAGAAACCAACTGCGGCACAAGAGAGAGCCCTGGTTTCCGAAGTCGACAGGCACCCTCAAGAAAAGTAATAAAAGGGGGAAGTAGGAGAGGGGGGGAAAAGCAGAGTGCTCAGTGTCACCCTCAAGGGACTAGAATCCGGTCGGAAACAAAACCAACTCCTCGAGTCCGAAAAAAGGAGACGAGAGCAAGTAGGGGAGATAGGCGCAGCTCGGGGGAAAAGGTCGAGGACGCTCGAAGGGGGAAAAAGCACCCGCCGTGGGCTCCGAGAAAAATACCTTCGCACAAAAAAAAATGGAATTCTGATTTGTGATTGTCCGCCCTATCCGGGACAGAGGGGAGCCGGCGGCATCAAATAGTAGCTGGATAAAGCCTTGGAATGGAACAGAATTCCACGAATGAAGAAGGACCAACTGGTGCAAAGGGGGAGAGAAAGGGGTCAAAGTGGATGTTATGTACCGGAGATATAACTTTGGAATCTCCACTGACCGCATGAAGAATCCGAAAAAAAAGGAAAAAAAAGAAGGAAGGAACGATCAGCGACCGCCGCCCGATGTCCAAATAGACCGACGAACGACAGGAAAAGCAAAACTGGAGGAAAGGAAGAGAGATTCAGCAACTACTTCGACCTCAAACCAGAAGCAGGATAAAGTTCAGAACAAAAAAGGGGAGTAGAAATGGACTGATGAGCAAGCGCCCGGGAAACTGAAGAATGAAAAAGATGGAGAAAAAGTCAAGAAGAGGAGGCAGGTCAAAATTTATCTGAGGTTGGGAAAAGGGGAAAACTCTACTTCAACCTATGCCAAGCTTGCCCCACGTCGAAGAGAGATCATCGCCTCGTCCATCTCTTCGGGGAAAGGGAAGGAAGGAAAACTTCGAACTAAAATTCATCGGGTGATAATCGAAGACTAAAAGACAGAAACGGAAGAAAAAAGGAAGACCGGAACTACGCGCGTCATGTGGGACTGGTTCCTTACATTCGACAAAGGAGAGGACCGTATAAAAGTGGGAGCCGTCCGATGAGTTGCCGTATTGAGGAGAGAGAAGGAAGGAGCAAACAAAAAGAGGGAGAGGGAAGAATCATATCTGCCACACCGGATCGGTATGTTATATCCGATCGAGGTAAGGAGAAAAGCTGGTCACTGGAACAATAACCCTCACAGCCCGTCTGTCGCAGAGAAAAGAAGGATCCAGACCGAACCTGAAGAACGGAGGGGGGTGTGGTAACAAGAGGGGAAACCTCACCGTTGCCTGGCCATGGCCGCTTCAAAAGGGGGGGGAAAAATAAGAAGCACAGACAATACGCGCTCGCCGGAAGGGAAAGGAACAGGCTCATTTCAGTAGGAGAAGTGCCGCCCTCATTCGACAACCGTGACCGTGCCGCAAAGAATGCTGAGGTAAAAGTAGAAGAGAGAAATGACCGTAACTGATCAGGCCTAGAGATGAAGCCACGGAGGGAAAAAGAGGAAGCAAGAATGAAAAAAGGGGAAAGGGTTCCCGCAAAAAAGAAAAAAAAAGAAAAAATTTCGCGATGGTTTGCGCGGTGAAAGCGTGCGCGACGGGATGAAATAAGACGGAAAGAAAGCAACAGTGGGAAGCCAGCATTCGCGGCTCGTAACACACGAAAAAACCGACGGGAATGGATTTAACATGGAAGAAAAGGGAAAAACTACCGACTAGTACGTCACGACAGAAGCGGCGCGCACCGCCGCTCAGCCAACCGCCATAAACTATTAAAAAAAACGTGTCGACTCCGGATTAGGCCAGGTGTTCTCAAAAAAAAAGCGGAAGGACTCAAGGAAGAAAGGGGGAGGATGACACTGATTCTTTATCGCACGTGGAGAGGGAAAGAGATCTCCCAGCCTGAAACCTGTGGACGCGCTTGCAAACTCCGCAAGAAAAAGACCCCTCTAGAAGAAATTTTGCAGGGCGTACGGTAGGCAGAAGCGGTAGCCCTAAGGAAAAGATGGAATGAAGTAAGGAAATTAGACCGGGGGAAAACAACAGCTTCGTAAAGGACCATGGAGTCTCGGCAGGGGCGGTGCGCCACCTGGGCCCGGCAACGACAGGCTATCCGGGCAAAAGAAAAAAAAGAGGGGTAAGCGTAATCCGACCTTACACGTCCTGGCCGATGATGGGAAAAGGGACGGTTTAGGGAACAACTGCCAAAAAAAAAAGAAATCGTGGTTGAAAGGGGGGGGTGGTGGGGGGGGGGGGGGGTGGGGGTGGGGGGGGGTTGTGGGGGGGAAGTGGGTGAACTCCGGCCTCAAAAGCTTATACAACAAACCAAAAGGAGGAAAAAAAAAAAGAGTTTCCACTTAAGAGGAAACGAGAGAGTAGAGGTGGGAACTGCAGTGTCCAAACATTGCCGAACCTGGGACGACCTACTAACCAGAAGGTGGAGGAAATGAAGCTGTAAGGTCTAAAGATTTTGGCCTCTTCCCCCCGGGGGTGAAAAAAAAAAATTGTGCGGAAAAGCTTATAGGAAGGAGTGGAAGTGGTCGCCCATGGTGGTCGCAACCCGCAGCATATCAAGGACGTGTACATAGGGGGAAAGAAAACATTATAATTTTTGCGGCAGGGGAGATGGACAGATCGCGGAGTGTGACAATCCAGGGCCTAAAAGAAAACATCATCCGGGCTCTATGGGGGACGAGGGAGTTAACTGCAGCCTCGCAGGTCAGGCTGGAGGATCGAGAGAAAAACCAAGGAAAAGCGATGAAATAGTGGCAGACCCAGCAGGGGAAGGGGGGGAAACAAGGAGAAGGAAGAGGGTGATGGTGCCAGAACATCCGGCACCAAGTCGGAGTGACCTATTGAAAATAAGCAGGACTAAAAGTTGCTTCGTCAAGCTGGTGAGAGCAGTCCTGACTCCTTGAGAGATAGTCGTTCATCGAAAGGGGAAAGGAAGGAAAGGGGGGGAACCATCACAAAAAAAAGCAAGGGTCTATGGACGGTGGTTTACAGCCGCTGGGATCTGGGTGCTTCTGCCGTAAAGAACTTGTCACGGGAAGGCCGATGGAGTATTCATAAATCTCCAACTAAAGGAGAAAAAAGAGTCAAACCTAGGAGAAAGGGGGAGGAAGGGGGTTTAAGGAACTCCCCCTGAGTCTGACACTGGAGGCTTGGAACGATCGAGTGGAACTCACGGGGGGCCGTGCCGGTCAAAAAAAAACGCAGAAGCGTCAAACGATGGAGACCAGTCGGAGGTTTGGTACCTCAGCATTCGGCCAGGTTCACGGCTTGCCAAAAAAGAGGAAAGGCAAGGGAAAATCATCAAAACGCGACCTACGTCGAGCCGGGGAAAATGGGAGAGAGGGGAAGGAGAGGGAACTCTCACGGAAAGATTCAAATCGGGCGTGTCCACGCGGCCAATTCCCCTGGTATGGACACTGTAAGGAAGGTTGACTTGGCTCGGGCGCAGGAGCGCAGGGCTCTTGAGAAAAAAGGAGACCCATGTGGAGCAGAGAGAAAAAGGAGGGCTATAAAAATCGATAGAGGAGTTTCCGGTGGGCTAATTCGCTCGGACAGCGCCAAGATGGGGGGGGGTGAAATGCAGGCTACACGCCGCCAAGACACAAGAGGAATGGAGAGCACACGAGCTGGATCTCCGGGAAAAGAGGAGGGGAAGGGGCGGGTACGGAAAAACACCTGACGCGCGAAAGGCGGCCAACGGGGGTAAGGACAGGAATGATGAGAACTCTCACCGATAGTAACGGTGCTGGACGTCGAAACGGGGGTCAAGGGAAAGAACGAGTTACCGGTCCGAGCTTGACGAGGCTAAGAGGGCGCGATCGGAACGAAGGTTCTGCTGTAACCGAGAAAACGAGGGGCGTCCAACCAGCATGCTCCGTCACTGGGCGCTCGCAAAAATATCTTTCAAGGCTTGCGAATCATCAGATCCTTGCGCCAGGGTGAATGCATGAATCTCCGGCTTCCTGGTTTCGGGGAAGTGGGGGGGATGGAAACGCGAGATTCTGGCGCCGGCCGTGATGCTCACCGCGTCGAAGAATCCAATCTTGGAAGGTGTCGACCGCTGCGTCGGTTGACGGCCTCGCCCTTGTTGAGGGGAAGAGGGCAAGTGCTAAGGAACTGGGATTCAAAAGGACGGCAATCCGCAGAACGCCACTTTGCCATCGCGACGTGCCCGTGACCACGGAAGGGAGATCCTAGAGTTGCAGCCGGCAAAAGAAGGAAAAATCTGAGTGAGAAGGGATCGACATCAATTTCAAGGAAATAGGGCTGGCCATGCAAAATGTCAGCATTTCCAGTTAAACTCGAGGAGGCGAAACTATCATCGATGAGAAAACGGCCAGGGGAGGGGAGAGGGGGGATCGAGAAACGAGAGAAGGACAGAGCTCGCGAATGGAAGACTCATATTGAGCTGCGGAGGAAAGGAAAGAGATTTCAGTAGCTTGGCGGGGCCGGGACCAGGATTCTCGTCCTGCCCTGGGATAAGGCGCGAAAGGGCAAAAGAGAAAGAACTAGCTTCGGGCCTTGCACGAATCGGACTCCCTGGACACATGGCTAAAGAAAAAAAAAAAAATGGGGGACACCGTGCGCCCCTCATTCAGCAGTAAGCTCTCTCAAAGAGAGAAGTCTCAAACCCAAAAAGGAGGGGAGGAAGAAGTATCATTCCGGATTCGCGAGCGAACGAGTGGCGCTCAAATGGGCCAACGGGTGCCAAAATTGGCCGCGGGACGGTGCGCGGAAAAGACATGTTGTCGCCAGGGTTGAAGAACGTGGGAAAAAAAAAGAAAAGTAAGCTCAAAGGGTCATGAGGAAAGGACGGTTGCAAGGACTCTTCTCCTGGGGGAGAACCCAGGAGGGAGGAAGAAAAATAAGGTCGGCAGGCCACCAACTCCAAAGTCCAGAAGAAACGATGAGAAACAGGAAGTTAGATCGCATCTAAACTGAGGCTCTCTGAAAGCGAGCCGTCGGTGAAAACTACGTGGGATATCACGTATATAAATACCTGCGCCGCATCCACCTGGCCACTGAGGAAAAAAGGTTGACACATGGCCGCTGACCGCTTGAGACCCCGGAGACAGCGGATGCGTACAGTAGGGTCAAAACTCAAAAGAAAACCTAGGTCTTCCCTGAAAAAGGAAGAAGAAACAAAGCCACAGTCCGCGAGAAATTCAAAGTGGGCGTGGTCCGGAGCGCTAACGTTTTGAATCGACAGTGACAAAGAAGCACGACCCAGCGAGGATCAGCACGGGCGCCGCGACAAGCAAGAGCCGGAACTGGTAAAAGCAGAATCACATTACCGGCAAAAGTAATTTCAGCAACCACTTCGACAACCCATGAAGCATGCGATTGCCCAGGCACAGCAGAGCAATAGAAACAACGGCAAACTAGGGAAGCTGGTAACTTAATAAGAAGAGAGTGCAGGGGAAGCCTGCATTTGGGGGGGGGGGGAAAAAAAAAGAAGGGGGAGTCACACAACACGGAGGAAAAAAAACGGAGTAAAGACGCTATCTTCTCCTCGTCAGCTCGGCAGTTGGGGGGGGGGGGGAGGGAAGCTGAAACACCGAAGCTCTCGGAGAAAGATACATCTCATTCCGAATGACAAACAAAAGGAAGCCCGCCTGAGGGGCGCGGTCGTGGCAAAGGGGGGATACAATATTTCGCAGACTCCCGAGCGACGCGTTATGCGAAATAAAAAAAGGACCAATTGGCCGAGACAGATCGCCACCATCTGGCGCTGTGCGCCCAATAGAGACCACAAAACGGGCAAGATGACTCTCAAGGGTATATGAAACTATTCGAGGTGAGCGTCCACAGTCCGCTCGCAGCTGCGCCGAGGCCCGACTCGGGAAACGAAACCTCCCGTCCAAGACCAGGGGAATTTGTTGGTAGTGGACACGCCCGCTTTACCGGGAAGGAAGAAATTTAAAATGGGGGGGGGGAGGCCAAACTCGCCTCGCCAGACATGTTTCAAACGAGCCCTGGGTTACAGTTGATGACCCCAAATTCTCGCCGAGCAAGCAGCACGGGTACGCCGCTAATCGGAAAAGGGGTCAAACAAGAGAAACTGGGATCGCTTGTGGTAAGGTAGAAGGAATTCGCATACGGCTCTCGGTCAGCAAAACGTGCGGGGCTCGAGCGGGCAGCCGGGATCAAGTCACCAATGCCGAAGCTTGGAAGGTTGAGCGTTCAGCCGGCGTGCGATAACGTATGAATATAAAAGAAGGGATGCAGTTCAAAAATGGAAACATAAAGAGAAGTATTGGGACGGAAAAGACCAGATCCAGCAACACGTCCCAACGAGAAGCTGGGAAAATATGCCAACCGCCGATGCCGACGACTTCTCAAAGAACGAGGAGAGCAACCTCTGGAGAAAGCAGAAAAACTTCGTCAGCCCTCCATGGAAAGAGGTCGACCAATGAAATGTCATTGTCAAGCCACAGCAGCACAGGCTGGATGCAACGATGCGCTCACGTGGCTCGCAGAAGAGAAAGAAAAGAACCGTTGGGCGCAGAGGGGGGCCTGCCTCAAATCAGGGCCCCCTCGATCCGGCGATGTTTGTGGCGGATGGGAAGTATCCGCGCGATCTCATCTTTCCTCCTGCCGCAACTTCATGGGTGAAGAGATCACCCTAGGAAGTAAAGTACAAGTGGTATCTCTGGGAGGGGCGGTGGGACAAACAGCCAACGTCCACTACTTCGACGGCTGCCGCCAATCCGTCGACCCAAACGTGGAACAAAGAGGGAACACGAACCACTGTCACTTCGAAGGTCATCCAGGTCGTTGGCCCTGTGTGAAACTGCCCCGCGAGCCCCATCTGCACGGAGAGGGAAAAAATTCGGAACAGATAGAGAAAAAAAAAGGAGGAGGAAAAGAGATATATTGGCAAGAAGAAAAAAAAGAAAAAAAAAAAAAGTAAGCAATCTCTCGGCCAGACTGGACCTATCGCCATAAGTGGAGGATTTTGATGCCAGCCTGGATTCACAGGAGTAAGAAAGTTGGGGGGTTCGGGAAGAAGGAAGGTGAGCATTCAAGGAATCGCCGTCGAGTGGGATCCCAGTTGGCGCAACCGCCGCGGAATGCCGTCGATCGTCACACGGATAGTTGTCAGCAGAGAGAAGTCACTCGGGGAAAGACTGCTGCATGAAAGCAAAAAACTGCTATTGGTTCGCGATTTGCGAGGTACTGCAGCGCGCCACAGTTCCGGAGGGGCATATCTGGCACCAAGTAGCTCAAAACGAAGAGTGTCAAAGAAGGAAGGAAGAAGTACTGTCTGATAAAATGCCTGGCCGCGAATCGGAGGGCGAAAAGTTTTCCAATGGTCATGTCTGACGACATTGGTTTGATTCTCGCACTCGTGTTGGGCACAGCGCGCGGGGCGAACTGAAACCGGGTATGTCGTGGCCCTCCATGCCCTGGTCGATGGGACGGTGTTTAAAAAAGACTTAGGCATTGGTCCTGACGGAATAAAGGGGGGGATAAGAATGTCCACGGGAAGGAACCACATGATATTACATAACGTATCGCAAAGCCGTCGTAAAACCACGCGCAAAACTCCGCCTGTTGCAGGACAGTGGTGAAAGAACTAAAACTGAGTGATTACAAGGAGGAGAAAATTCTAGCCAGCCGGGCGAATCTCGATGCCGTATCGAAGGAATTAACCACTCCTTCCGGACCTCAGATTCGGCGGCGGCACGAACCAAGGATGCTCGTCTCTTGAAAAGAAGTCTCACAAAAAGAGGAAATTCCTGTCTCGTCCGCCTTAAAACTGCGAGCGCGGGGAAACATTGCAGGCGAAAGTCCGTTGAACAGACCGAAAGCGGCGTGTCCACGTAAACAACAATGCCTCACTGGTATTTAACACAAAAGGCTGGAAAATGTCTGGAGAGGAGAACACGCGGGGGTCAGCTCCGCGCAGCGAAAGCGGCCTGTTGGACGCCAGAAAACTCAGGATAACATCGTACCATCGAGGGGAAAGAATCTCACTCTAGGAAAAAAAGAGTTTTCGATCAAGTTCCGCCGATCGCCGGCGCAACATCATAAAAAAAGACATACATGGGCGCGCTCGCCGGAGAAGCGAAATACGGGTAAGGGAAAGGACGCAACGAAAAGAAAGGAAGAATTCAAGTGTGTGATTCCTTTATAGATACGTAATCTCTCACCGAGGCGGGGGGCCTGCGCGACGGTGTTCCTTACCACTTACGCCGAGCTTGACGAGGCGAATCGCGGAGATAGTGGGCAACTAATGAGGAGGGACGGTCGGACTTCTGGCCCAACAGAAGGATAAAAGTTCACGCTGCGCATTAGGTATGTAAGGCGCCCCCCATCTGTGGAGAGTGCAGACCGTGCTCATGAAGTCTGGCTCCCGTGAAGTGCTGGGAATCGAATCTTTCCTGGTGAGGTTCGAAGTGGGGGAGGAAAAAAGCAGGTACTTAGACGACGGGAAGGAAGAAAATCGATTCAGGCTCTTGTTACGGTACGGTGCGGTCGCCCCATGCCTGTGAAGCCTCACAAATGTCACGACATGCGCAGACTGATTCCAAAGTTGGGCTCCGTCATAAACACTGTGGGGAAAGTCGAGTACCATTTACAAGGTGGGTAAGCGAAGAGAGTTTCCGAGGGTATTTGCCAAGGGGCACGGGCATCACGGCTACGAATCGAGGGACGGCGCGACTTCACCGTAGGGGCGGCAAATGCACAAAATTCATGGCCAGGTGGGTATTTTTGTCGAAAATGTCTTCCTCGAATGAAGCCCACGCCGGTTCGACATCGGCAGAAAATATAATCAACTGCAGAAACTGCGGAATCCGAGGAAGGCGGCAAAAGTCTGGGCTGAAGGTCGGAGTATCTTCTTGGTGGCGGGGGAAGTGAAGACGGAATGCTCTTCCAAGGGTGATCACGGCGCAAGAAAAACTGAGAAATGAACACGAGCTTACGGGATTGCTGCACGGGTCGGACTACCCTGCGCAAACCTGCTGCGACGCACTCATCCCCGGGCGGGCCAATTTGGCCACCACAGTAAGGTGGAAAAAAAGGTGAGGCTCAAAGATAAGAGAGGGAGAAACGCAAGCCGGACTGAGAGGATCAGAAAGGGCGAAAAAGAGAAAATTCACATGCGCCGTAATTGAGGGCCGCTCATAGAGAGGGTCCAAATGGACCGGGGGGTGGAAAAAGGCCGCGTGGACTGCGTGAGGAGCCATTTTCCGCCAGGGAGCGGAAACACGCAACAGTAAGACAAATCAGTTGATTAGGTGCCACGCTGCGCCAGGGATCACAAAAAAAGGACGATCACGGGACGGACGCCAAGGCAAAAAAGAAGAGGGACCTAATAAAAAAAAATGAGAAAGAAGATAAGAAATATAGAGATCGTCGGCAATCTCTTAGGAGATAGTGTGACGCGCCGATGTCGACACGGAAGGTCATCGAGAAGAATAACCTGTCGCTGACAGCAAACCTAAGCTGACCTTTTGTCTAAGGGGGGAAGAAAGAGAAAGGGGGGAAGGGGACCGGTCATGGTCTATCGCTGAGACATCGATTCGTACCGCGTGAGCCACCCTGGAAAGAAGCAAATGATGCCAGGAAGAAAATGTCAATAGGGCAAAGTTCGTTCTGCGAGCACGAACGGGGAATCAGGGGTCAAAAGAGAGAACTCATCCCAAAGGGCGAAAAAAAAGAAAACCTCAAGCCGGCTACCTCCCGACGTCCTGCCCAAGAAGACTGCGCCCGCGCGCAGTCAAGAAAACAACAATTCGAGAACCTGCGATTCCAAAACTTCACAACTGGCAGATCGAATGAGCAGGCGGCCCGGAGATTGAAGCTGGCAAATACGAGGAAAGGAAAAAAAGAGGCCTGAAATTTTTGCTCCGCGCGCTTCCAGCCGCCAATGCGGAGCGCGCCCGCGATCATGAGCATCGTCGCTCGGCGGCAGTACGGCAACCCCGTCCAGAAAAGGGACCTCAGAGGGGGGAAATACGATCTCATCACAGAAAAGTAATCACAAAAAAGGGACTTGCCCCCTTCTACCGAGCGGAAGGTCGTGGCCGTACACATTTCGACTCTTACAACACGCGAGCGAAGGGTGCTCGACAGGAACATGAGGGAGGCGGGCGCGAAACCAGGAGACAAACATCTGGAGGGATCCTCAGATAAAAAACTGCAAAGCGCGGATCATGTATATCCGGAGACGAAAAGAGCCGGACCACGCTGGAAGCTCAAGCGCCTGAAGCCAAGTTGCTGTCGAGAGAAGACATCTCCAGACCGAACATTTGGGTAAAGGAAAAGTTGTGGGTAAAGAGGTACATCCCCTCGTGCCTGGCCATGGCCGCTTCAAGGAACCTGACGCCAGGGTCACCGCCGAACGGTAAAGGCGAAGGACAGGATCTTGATTGTGCTGCCGGCCCAAAAGAGAAAAAAAAAAAAGCCCGTTCACCTTGCAAGCAGGCGAAAAAGGAGTAGGAATCCACCAGGTCAGAAGCCGCGAGTGCACTGGAAATTCCTTCGCTTAAAAGAATCAGAACACGGGCTGCTCGAGGAGCCGCCTGTGGCAGCACTCAGGGTGAGGGCCTTCACTGTCCCGCCCACATTTGAAAATCAAGGGGGGGGGGAAAGGAAAAAAAAACCTTCTGGAGGACGTTAGGAAGAATACACTGAAATGGGGTCTTCCTTCCGCGGACTTCTGCAGTTACGAAGGAGACCCAACCGCTGGGCTAGTAACACACCAACCCTGTATGGACCTATGGCCAGCCGTACCGCGATGGCCGACGAGATTCGCCTCTAAGGAAAAGGCAAGAGTCTCTCCTGGAAAACAGGGAAAGGTAGTAAAAAAGGGGGAAAAAAAAGGGTCTACCTAACGGAGGAAAGCGGGGATGTTCTGGCAAGAAAAGAGGGTACGAGAAAGGGCATCATGGGGAGGCACGATTCGGTACACGCTCGCAATCGATCGCCCAATTAAAAAAGGAAAAAAGGTACAGACAAATAGAGAAAAAGCTTAAAAGGCGATGGTTGTTTAAGGGCGGGACGGGAGCGGCAAGGGAGGCAGAGTCCAAGCCAGCCCGGTGACGGGAGCCACCACATCGACACGTCCTTGAGAGCGGGCCGGCTGATGGGAGCAAAAAAAGGAAAAAGTCAACTCTCGGAGGAACGGGCAGCAGAAATAAAATATCAGGAACAACGATTTTTCCAATCGGAGAATAAAAACACAAACAAAGATGCACGTCCACCTTCCTGGCGGGAGTCGTCCGATTGCCTGTTTCTGGACAATGCCAAACGCAGAGCAGCACGAGCACGATCGTGTGAACAAAGCACTTGCCATCTCGCTCACACGAGGAAAAAAAAACTTCAAGGAAAAGGGGGGGGGAGCTTTCTCTAGGATCGCGGTCATGGTACAGAACCAGGGCCAAAGACGCTTGACGACCTCAATAGCAGAAGGGGACGAAAGATGCGAAGGGGGTGAGAACGATTGGTCAGCGGATTGCGGCTTCCCGGATCTCCGTCGTGGAAGTGGGACCTACCACCAGGTTGAACGAAGCAAAAAGGCGACTTCAAAGGAGTGGAAAATAGAGGTTTGCTCAGAGGAAAAATGAAGTTGCGGCAGGAGGAGGACAGGGCGAACGCTTAAAGTGCTGCAAACATCGCCGTTCGAGGGCGAAAGCGGATTTCAGGAGGGTGAGTCAACTCTAAAAGTGGAAGGGGAGGAACTCATAGGACTAATCCCCGTATACCGCATCGTTGCACAGGGACGGGGACAGCCGAGAGGCCGGTGGAAAACAAGAAGTGGCCGCGCATCCTGAAGGTCGAACTCTTTTTCAATTAATTTAGGGGGAAAAGGGAGGGGGCTAGAAAAGGGTGAGACAAAAGATATCTTGGCGAAGCTCGTGGATGGCGGGTCCCCGCTGCCCTCGAAGCGGCAGGAGGCAATGTGTACAGTCTGGTTTCTGGATTCCGATACCTTTCGAATCAGGAGGAAAAAATTCAAAAACAGGGGAGGGAGTTATCTCAATAAAGGTGAACCGCGCAAAAAGCGGCGTAGGACCGTGGGTGAAGGAACAAGACAACGCGTCTACAAACTCTAAGCCACCATCCCGCTGAAGAGAGAGGCCTAGAAGGAAAAAAAGGAAATCTTACGGGAGAGGGACTATTGTGGGGGAAACCCGCATTAGCGGTTCACGGCTTGGAGCATGGGGCCGTCTCGACACTCAAGAATAGTCCCCGGCGCCCTTACTGATAGGACGGTCGTAGCGTCTGGGAACATTGTCGAGTCGAGGAGTCAGGGGGGCCATGGCCGGCCAGGGCAGCGGTCGTCCAGGGCAAAAATTCCCCTGGTAGGGACACGTCATAATGGAGAATGTCTAACGAGAAAAAAGGTCGGTATGAGAATAGAAAGAGGAGAAAATAGCATGTGGTACTAGCTCGACCTCGACGACAACCTCGCAAAACGATCTGCCGCTCGGATCCAGATGTGGGCGATAAAGCAAAATCTCTCCTCCCCGGAGAAAAGAGAGGAAGGAACTAGCATAAATCGTCGCTCGCCGGTGAAGCGCGAAATAGGGGGTGTACGGGCACCAAAACTCAACCTGACGCGCAGGCCGGCCGTCCTTTTTGGGGGACTTTCTGGGGGGGATGAGACTCGAAAGAGAAGAAAAAAAATTCACGGTTACTGGCCGGAACGGTTGGCAGTACGGCCGCCGTTGATAGGCGAAGATCGAGAACGATCGGGGGGGCACTCTGCGGCTGGGACGAGCGATGCTGAAAAGGGAAATCCACGTTAACGAGAGTCTTATTGGGGTCGGTCCGCCAAATAAAATGCTCCGGGCAGCTTAGGGCCCGAAAGCCAGTGAAGTGACTTGGGAATCGCAGCTTCTGGGGCGGTCGAAGTGAGTTGCGGAAAAACAGGATCGTCTAGGAGGGCCGACGTGGAGGGGACGAGAGGCGAAGTCAGCTCTTGGGAGACGGTCGGTTGAGGGAACAAGGATAGAAAATGGATGGGAACAGAGGAGGAGGGGGGAGGGGTAAGGAGAGGGGGAGAGACGGAGGAGGGGTGGTTCGGGAGGGGGAAAAAAGCGCGTAAAGCCGTTCGTGCGGGCCCGCCTGGTTAAAGGAGGATCCATTCAGCAGGGGAAGGAAGGAAAGAAGGGTCGAAGCGACTCAGGCAGAAAACGCCACCCAGGGGAAAGAGGGGAATGCGGCACGGAAAGTTTTACCGTCAAAGCCAGGGAGAAACCAGAGTTCAGGGCACAGGAGAAAGAAAGCTACGAATCGACAGAAGGCGTCGACCCTCAACAGGGCCTATAGGGACCGGAAAGAAAGTAGGCATTGCAGGGGGGGGGTACGTATTAAAAAGGGGGGGAGGGGGTTATATAAGGGAATCCCAAGGCAGGTGGTCGACGCGGCGCGATATCCGCCTTGCGCGATCTCGCAACCCCTGAGCTGGCTCACACATTCAGGAAAAAGAAAAGAGGACCTGGGGGTGGCGGGGGGAAACGGATTCTCGGCCTGCAAAAAAATGGAGCACAACGGCACGAACCATACGAATAACCCAGCAAAAAAAAGGCTTGCTGGTGAACGGGAGGACACCTGGCGACAACATTTGAGAAAAACACGAATTGACCCAAGAAAAAGGGGGGACACACAGTAACCGGGCCGTCGAAAATCTTGGCGAATACACAAGATAACTCGTGGAGAACCGGACCTGATCTCTCTACAAAAGAGGAGGGAAAAATAGAGTTATTGGAAAAAAAAGGGAGCGAGATTACTTATGCCTCAAGGGGCGCACGGTACTTTGGAAAAAAGGGTGGGGGGGTAATAGGAAAAGGAAGGGGGATTCAGAAATCACAGGTGGTCGCCTGATGCCGACCGTTCACCCGCAGCTCGTGTTCAGGCGCTCGAAAATCATTGCGCGTGCACCCCGTCGCGCAGTACGATATCACTGGAAAAAACAGCCCAAAAGACGGAAAGGTACAAAACTATTATTACTCAAAAAGAAATCTGAGGAAATCGCGACAGAACAGTTGGGCAAAGCAAAAGGGGGGCGTGCTAAACAAAGGATGTTGAGAAAGGTAAATACCGTCGCAAGAACATCAAGTCAATGGAGGACCTTTGTGCATTGGACAACTAAAGGGAAGTGAAAAAAGGCGGGGAGGGGGACGCATGAAGAACGAATAACCGTTTCCCGGGCCACGATGCATGACCAAGAAAAACAAACTTTGGGAAAAAGGTTCGCGTAAGAAAGGAATTTGCGTTCTTGCCGGTGAAAATTTGGGGGGAGCCTGACGCATGCCGAGCCTCACGGACGGCGAGGCGCGGCACTAAGGCTAAAGATGGGCAGAAATCCCGAAAAGTCCTGGACAAAACGCAAGGCCGGTAACTTCTAAAAAAAAATCAAAGGGCGGCGCAGGGATATCGTGCGCACAACTAAGTACTGGGTGGTACAGCAAAAGAGTAAATTCGATTCCCACTTTCCGATAGGATGAGAAGGACAGAAAAAACTGGCCTCCAGGAGTTTAAATCTCGGTCCAGAATAAGCGCAGGCCAAATGACCCTGGGGGGCAAAAATAGGTGGATCAAGACAAACGGTCTGACCGAATCACAGCGCGAAAAAATGAAAAAAAACAAGGCTGGCGGTAACCGCAGCGTAACTGCGAACAAATCCAAAACTCCTCTGGGAAGATGAAAGAGCGAATCAATAAAAGACGGAAAAAGGGACGGCCCGCCTTCGCGAAGGTGAGGGGGGGGACAGTCAAGAGGGGGTCGCCGCTCTCACGTCGCGACGAGGTAGGCTTCCTGGAGGTCTCCTGGGGGGGAGGCGAAAGGAAATCACCAAAAGATGGCTGCGGCGCATCAAAAAAGCAAAGCAGGCGGATCGGTGTTAAGCCTTAGATAGAAGCGTCCACGGGCGCTTTGGAGCAGCTGCGCCAGGCGCCTCCATCCCGTCGCCGTCCCTCAGGCGGAAAAAAAGGGGTCACAACCACCCAGGGGACTTGTGGTGTGAGAATCGGTGGCAACACGCCCGCTTGTGGCAAGTCATACGTGCGCAACGGGGGAAAAAAAGCGACCGCAGAACTTGGGGTTCCCGAGCTCGATGGGGGGCGCCGGACAGATCAAAGTGGGGGATATGGGAAAAAAAAAAAAACGTCAACATTCGCGCCCACCGGAACCGTTCCCGAAAAGGAAAGATTCAACAAAGGAAAGAATTCAGGGACAGAAAAAATTCCATTCGCTACCCTCGAGACAAAAAGACTCGAGCCCGGGCAGCAGACGCAGAAAAGGGGATGTTCATTAAAAAAGGTCCTCCACAGGGAAAGATTGTTGGACGCGGGAAACGCCCTGGGGGAGCTCGTATGAATACTAAAGCAGGTCTTACAAAATCGTCCTTACAAGGTAATGGCCAGAGCACCCATCCAAATAACAACAAGTTCAAAAGAGAACGGACAAGGGTAAGTGATGTGAAACAGGTGTAATAAGGGACACGCCGAGGGGATAACTTCGCCCGATGCCCTGGTCGCGCAAAGGTTGTCTCAGAAGGCCACGCCGTCGGCTCCCATGAAAAAGTTTGTCTCAAAAGCCGGGAAGGGGGGAACCTTGAAAGGTTCATGGCAAGCAACTGAACGGGTCAGAAAAAAACGGAGGGAGGCCAAAGAATTACACGTGGCTCGCATCGGCGCCCTTGAAAGGGGGAAAAGGCATTACCTAGGAACCGAAAACAGAGGGGGAAGGGAGGAGGGCAGGGGCTTCCCGGGAGGCCGCAGCGTCTGCAGGGGGCTGTCCAGCTAACCTTCCGGCGCAAAGAAGAAAACCTTGGGGACGAGAGCCAACAACTTCTACACTCAGGGAAGAGCGGCGGCAAACGAACGCGCGAGAAGGAAAAAATCAGGGAGCTAAAACTCTGTTCAATCGGAGAAAAAACAGAGGACAGAAAAAACGATGCAGTAATGACCGTCCAGGTCGTGGGAGGTTAAACGAAGCGAGCAGAGAGAACAGAATCGGAATCGAGGCCTTGC
>Ga0179593_1397661_pt1 | contig 25619 bp, 41 predicted proteins | sample CZODoug2_1_08_16_FD_185931 | JGI IMG/M metagenome (GOLD analysis project Ga0179593, IMG submission 185931) | Vadose zone soil fungal communities from Angelo Coast Range Reserve, California, USA - CZODoug2_1_08_16fungal (PacBio error correction) | ecosystem: Environmental > Terrestrial > Soil >...
TATGGGGTTCAAGGTCTAATGCTCCGAGAAGCGGGCCAAAAGGGGGGGGAAAAGTACGACTGACAAAAACAGCGTCTTGTCTTCACGAAAAAAAAAGGAAGCGCAAAGGTTTGTTTCTGCAGATGCAACGCAGGGGCGACGTCCGGTTTAAACAGAAGAGAGAATGTAAATTGCAAGGGCAGGACAGTACCAACACTGAAAACAGAACCTACATTACATATCGTCTTGGGAGGGCATCAATGTAATCGAAGTCTTCTGAAAACGAAAAACAAAAAAAAAAAAAGAAAAAATAAAAAAAAGAAAAACTTGGCCGAACCAGTCTGCAGTTCAATGAAGCGGGAGGGACGTATGCCGATCGCGAGAACCATGGCCAACCCGTCCATAGAGTCGACGATAACGAGGGTTATTCAGGGCTTGCCAAAGATACGTCAAAAAAAAAGAGTGTGACGGGAAGTGTCTGGTCCTCACGAAGGGGGTGTTGACTTTAAAAGGACGAAATGGCGCATTCTAGGCTGGAAAGGGGGGGAATAGAAACGGGGTACAGATACGCGACCCTGATATCACTCCAGAGCAGAAGACAGTGGCTGGAGTACAAATGAAAATAAAAAATAAAGTCGCGCAGAAATGCATTCAAGCCGAGGAAAGGGGGTGGGGCCGCCATCAACCAGAGACAATCCCCAGGAAACGGGGGGGGACGTGCCGGCCACCACAAGAGGGGAACGAAAAGTAACATTTAGTCACGTTTATAATCAGGGGGGAAATCCCCAGAAAGGAAGACAGGAGCGCATGGGGGAAGAATGCGTGGTTCACAAAAGCTCTCAGCTTTCGGGGGCCAAAACACTTCCAAAACTAAGGGTCTATTGCAAAAAAAAACCAGGGGGGTCAAAAAAAAATTAAATACCTCTCTGTAAGAACGTCACTTATAAAAGCTACCGGGCAAGAGACATTAGTGGGAAGGGGGGACAGTTCATTTATGCACACTGGAAAAATAGGCGCCTATGGAGACCTGGTGGGTGGAGTGAGAATTAGGAAAAAAATAAAAAAAAAAAGCGCAGAGTTGCTGGCGCCGCAAAACTAAAGGAAGGGAGCGAAAAAACGAGGTGAAAGGGAAACTAAGGAACTTAAGAATCACTGCAGGTGCAGAAAAATTTTGGACCCAGAATGCCAGAACAAAAAAGAAAAAATGAGAAGGAACGGGAGCGGTCAGAGACCTACTAACCGGTTCGGGGACAGGTAAAAAGGCTGTTGGACGGGTAGAACCAAAAAAAGGCTCAAAATCGGAGAGAGTCCAATGCGCAAAGGGCAGGACAGATGGGGTGACCGTGGGGGAGGACCATGTGGAAGCGAGAGGGGCAAAATTCTCCAAGTCAAACATGGTGAAACGTTTTGCAGCAGTATAAAAGGGGAGATCCAAATAGTAACTCAGAAAAGAGGCAAAAAAGAACAAAGTCAAAAACTGTCTGCACTTTAAATTAACACAGAGGAATATGACAATGGCAAATTCGGGCCCACCGCCAGAACGTATTCAGGGGCTGTTGGACTCACAGGAAAAGGTAACAAGACTCTTGTAACTAAACCTACCTGGAAGTCCGTACGGTGAAGTCGCGGGGCAAGAATTATCCAAGGGGACTAAGTAAGAGGGGGGTCGCGTCACGGTATAGACCGTTTTAGGTTGGGGCGTAAAGTGAGGGAATGCTCACATGCCTAAGGGGGAATTTGGGTGCGGATCAAAATGGACGGAAGCCGAAGAAACCAAAGGACTAGGAAGTCATTTGATCAGAAGAAAGGCTGGGGGAAGAAGGCAACCTACAATTAACCTCTCTAGGAAAAGAAAGTTCCAGTTGAGCTGTTATGTTCGTCCGCAAAATGAACAGGGAGGACGGATTGGGAGTACAATTCCAAGAGGGCGGTTTGCGAAGGGGTTGTAAAGTTTTCCCAATTTGCAACACTGGGGAAGGAAAAAAAAGGGGGTGCTAAAGGATTTGGTTCGCAGAGAAGAATCTCGCGTGGCGGGGGAATCCACATGCCAGTCTAAAAGAGAGCCGGCGAGGGAAAACAGGGAAAAAAAAAAAACCCTCGTTCGCCTTTGTGACGCCCTGAAGAAAAGAAGCGAATGAGGAATAAATTTATCCCGTGCAGGACAAAAAAAGAAACAAGACGGCACGCAGCGTTGTGCACCCTGGTGGAATTTTGATGGGGAAAAACACAAATGGGTAGCCTTTAGTCCACCCGTAAACGCAATCCTCCGCAGGGGAAAAAAGGAATGCAAAAAGGGAAAAAAACTCGATACTAAAGATTCCCATCATCAAAGCCCGAGCGGGCAGGGAGGGAATTGTGGACCAGAAGCAATATCGAATTTCGCTAAAAACCTAGGTGTTGGGAGGGGGGCTCCGACTCAGTTTAGTGTGGAGGTAAAGGGACACCTGGACTTCCGGTAAGCACCTGGTATGGGTAAAGAAAAGCTATCCGTGCTGACTTAAAGAGTTGAAGGCGGTGGAAAGTTTCTTCCTACGGACTACTAAAGACCAAAAAAAAAGGGGGAGACTGAGCTGGGAAGAGGAATGGTGAGCTGTACCGTAACAAATTGAAGGGAAAGAAGGAAAAGGAGCGAAAACAGCCAAATCTAGGAGAAAAACATATCTACCTCGTCCCCGAGAACACAGAGGGAAAGGAAGTTGGTTCCAACGAGCACTGGTCCGCGGGTAAGTACTAGTGACGATACAAACGCTGAATGCTGGAAAACGTAAGAAGCGTTGGAAGGGGAGGAAGCGAACTCCCCCTCGTACCCTTTCTGGGAAAAAAAGTGGGGGTCAAACAAAAGTTGGCCAGAGCAATGAGAAAACCCCCACCCTGCCGTGGAGGAAAAAAGGAAAGGGGGAAAACATTCCAAGGCCAATACCTTTCCAAACGAGAAAATGGCAGAAAAGGAGTCCTGTACGACTCCGGCCCATGTGGGGCCGGTTGCTAGTTGATGTGGAAAACCGGGCCACCGGTCGGTGTACAACCATTCAGACCATCGCCAATGGTAAACAGGAGTTGACATCAACACTGTGGGGAAAAAAAAAAAAGCAAGCACGCACTGGGTGTCGAAGGCTTGGTAGAAACAACTCAAATCGAATTCGACGTCATCTCAAAAATAACAAAAGAAGAAAAGAAAAAGGAAGGGGAGGGTGGTAATGGGGAACAACAAACATGATCAGGCTGAAAAGACACATATAGGGATGCGTCTATCGTGGCTGGGGGGGGAAAGAGCCTTCAGTGCCCACCACGTCAACAGGGTACTTTAGGCTTGGGGGGAAAGAGGGGGGGAAAAAAAAGAAAACAGGGTGATGGTAATTCCCAAGAAACACCGCGAAAGGTGAGGTGACTATTTGGACGGGAAATGGTACTGCTGTAGAGACGGGGGGGGAACCACGGTTCCCCAACAACAACCGAAAGACCACGGTGTTGACAACCGGAAGAGGGAACCTTCTCAATCGGTTGCCATGAAAAACAAAGGGGAGGGTGGAAGGGAAAAGTTTTTCTTGGGGGGAAAACGTGTCCGAAACAACCCAGTTGCCTCTGAAAAGGGACGAAGGGGTGTGGTTGAGGAATGGGGGGCCACAAAGTGAGGGGAAAACCAACAAAGATACACGCGTCATCTGGACTAGGGGGAGGGGGGGAACCGGCGGGAGTGTTGAGAAACAACAGAAGTGACGTTTTCCAAATCTCCTGGGAGGGGTGTCTATTCCATAGGAGGGAAGAAAGGAAAAAAAGTGCGACGTGAGGAAAAATTCACTTTCTCACGGCCTCGGCATGGGAACGGAAGGGGGGTGGTTCGTCAAAACTGTCTAAAACCGAAGATTTGGGGGGAAAAGGGGGGCGCCGTTGCAGAAGTGTTTTCCGGCGGAGAAAAAGAAAAAAAAGGGGAAAAGGGGGAACGAAACCGACAATTACTGCGGGATAAAAAAAAGACGGAGAAAAAAGAAGTCAAACCGTAAGTAATAAAGGTTGGAGAGGGGAATATGAAAATGGGGAGGAGCTCGGCAGCGGACCCACGTATAAAGAGGTGGAAACAAGAAAAGGCCAGGGTGCGAAGAACAAAAAGAGGCACGCGGAGGGTGAAAAAACGGAAATACAACACACATCGCAACCAGGCTAAATAACCACCGCCCTCTTTGCCCCGGCAAACTCATACGATAAGAGGCTTGGGGAAAAAGGGAAAGAAAATGGTACCCTCTTTCAGATTTATGTATTGAGAGAGAGGGGATGAAGGGAAGGAGGGCGTTCACTCCACGACATCGTGGCATGGGAAGGACGGAGAGGGAAGAGTGAGGGTGGGGGATTGCAACAACAGGGTGGCGTATCCACTGGTGAACATGGGGGGGCATAACCTCAAAACCCCAGGGGGCACAAGGGAAGAAAAGGACCCCTCTTAGGTTCTTAACAGGTCGGGGAGGGAAGTAACGTGATGGTCTATAAAAAAAAAAAAGCTGGGAGAGAAAAAGAGGCGGGTCACATTCCTCACAGCTGATGGGGGTCGTAGGAAGGGGGGGGGCTGGGCATGGTGGCTAACGCTGCACGAAAGAAAAAAAAAAGAAAAAAAAAAAAGAAACAAAAAAAGAGAAAAGCCACAAGAAAAAAAAAAAAAAAAACTCAAAACAAAGGGCTTTGTGTGTCATGAGGTGAGAACCAGGCGGAGAAGGTCGTCATCAATAAGGTGGGGGAAAAACGGGGGAAAACTCTAAACTCTAAAAACCGAAGGTAAGGGGAAAGGGAAGGAAAAACCGAGCAAGGGAAGACCACTGTCTATTTGGAGGGGGGGAGGGGCACCTACATACCAGAAACCACATTAAAATGCCTGTGGGATAAACAGGAGGAGGAAACGCTTGGGAAGAACCTCATTGAAGGGGAAAAGAATAAGTCAATTCATCGAGGGGTAGTGAGGGGGGGGGGTCAAATAAAAAAAAAGGGCAACTTGAACGCCCCAATTTCGGCTGTATCAAGGAAAAATGACAGGTCTGAAGAAAAAGGCGGGGGTGGGGGGGAAAAAGAAGCGAACAAAGGGTAGAAAGGAGTAAAAAACGCGATCGGGGCAAGGGATAGGGGAAACACAAAACATCACCAAAAACAGGAGGGGGGGGTTCACAGTGGTGCCACGGGTAGAGATCTTTGTGGGGAAGAGGGGGGGCGGAAAAAGGAAACGTATATTGACAAACCTATATAAAACGTACAGGGACTCGTTAACCGCCCCCGAAATTGCGGGAGCGTGGTCCAAGTACTTCCTCAGGCAGGGAAGGGGGTTAAAAAGAGTGGGGGGGCCACAAACAGAAAAAGAACAGGGGGTCCTCTATGTTAGGTACGATCATTACGCGCATAGGACCCCTGAAGAGATTCGAGAAGGGGTGACTGAGGTGGGAATGTGACAGGGGAAGGGGGAATTGAGGAAATTCCAAAAAGGGAGGGCACAGGAAGATGAAATATTTTAGCATACTAAGTGCGTGGAAAAACCACAGGTATGAGTGGCGACCAGAAGGGGGCAAAAACCAATAGTGGCACCTTCAAGCCGCTATGTGAATCATTCCGAACAGGGGGTACAAAAAGGGGGGTGTCAGTGGTTTGTAGACGTAAACAAAAAAAACCAGCTTTAGTAAACAACGAAGGGCAAAGAATGTTTATATAAGAAGGGAAATGAGCAGTCTCTACGCCACGCACTACCGAGGGGGATTGGGCCACTACAAAAAGGGTACAGCCGACGGGTTTTTAAGGGGACGCTATTAACGTCTTGGGGGGCGGAGACAGGAAGACTATGTCTAGAAAGAAAACTGGGGACGGAAAGCTCCACGGGAACTCTGAGGGGGTTTAGGTTTCGGGCAAGCCTTCTTTTAGGGAAAACTAATGGGCTCCATACGCCGGGCAGCAGTAGGAATGGGCCTCCCCTCCCTCTTTGACAGAAAGGAAATCCCTTAGACTGGAGTCATTTGGGGCCGGGGTGGACCGAGGGGTGTGGTCAACAAACCTCCTGCGGGTGAGGGGGGAAAATTGGAGTAAACGACATCCTGGGGAGGGCAAGTTGAAACGGGTATGGAAGTGTGGATGTGTTGCATGGGCGCGGGCATTTAGGTCTATCTTGGCTAAAAACTACGGTTCCAAGAGGGGACAAAAATAAAAAAAAAAAAGAGTTTGTAACCAAAGGGGGGGGGGGAAACTCAATAGTCACGTATAGGGGAAGGGGGGGGGGCCTTAAGGGTAAAAAAAAAACGGTTGGGACTATTAACTATGATTGTGGTAAAACAGACGTCTTCAGTGCAGAATCGTATGTCGGGGTAGTTATGATTAATGTTTTGTCGGGAATAAAAGTGACCTTCCCGGGGGGGGAGGGGGGGTATGCAAAAAAAGTTGGTGTTGTGCATAAAAAGGGGAAAAAAGTTCATCCAGGAGGGGGGGGGGAAAGCTTCATTCAGCATGGCGGAGAGTTCCCCCAACCGCAAGACGATGCATCTCCCTGAGAACCAGAGGGGGGGTAAACTAAATCAAAGCTTTGGGGGGGGGTGATGGTGAAAAGCACCGTCAATCTACCCCAGGGAAAGGGACAAAACAGTCCCCAGGGACGGGGGAGTTTTAGACATTCTCGCCTTTGTTATATCAAATGGAGTTTCACTGCGGAAAGGAACCATCACGGAAACAAACACTAGTGAAGTCGAAAAGGGGACTCAGCCGTAGAAGCCAAAAGCAAATGATGCAGGGGGAAGTGACTCGTGGCAAGGGGACGAAGGAACGGGGAAGAAAGAAAGGGTTCGATGCCCATGATTTGTGGGTTCACTTTGGTCTAGGGGGGGGGGGGGGGGGGGTCTGAAAGTGGGCCCAGGGAAACGCGTTATCTGAACCTGATGGCCGGGGGGGAAGGAAATCGGAAAACGGGAGGGCTGACAAAATGGGGGGGGCGAGCAGCGGAAAGTGTATGTCTTCATTGCGGAATGGGGTGTTGTGGAAACGACCATTTGAAAACCAAGGCTGGGCCACAAAAAAAAACTCCGTACAAAAACTGATAATGGAGGAAGACAGAAAAAAGAGGGGGTACAATAAGACATCATCGACGCCAGGAGCGAAACAACAAGCTGAAGCTCCAAAAAACAAAATAGCGTTTAAACAGGTACCACTGTTGCCAAACAAGAACCACATCCGAACAGATTGGGAGGAAAAAAAAAAGGGCCGGTAAAAGGTCAGCAAAAGACCCTATAAGGCGGAGGGAAGAGAGAAAACCAGAAAACAAGGGGGCATTACTGCCAAACAAGAAAGCAGAGACCCCGACCACCAAAAATACCAAGTCTTGACGAAAGAAAAAAAAGAAGAAAAATCCTCTCTGAACAAAAAAAAAAAAAAAGGAAAAGGAAGAGATTGGGAGAACAGGTAGTTAGAGACAAGGGAAGGTGGGGGGGAAGGGGGGGGGATCCTTGTGGTAGCCGGGGGCATGTCAAGGATCATCAAAACAGAGTCCTGAAAAGGGCCAAGTTGAGTGCGGGTTAGACGGGACGGGAGGGGGGAAGCAGGGGGGAGTCTTTGTGGGCCCTTAGGCGACTGGGAACTCCTATCATCAACCACATTGGAACAAAAAACGGGGCTACTGGAGGAAAAAAAAAAGCCAGTCATTATGCTAAGCAGGCATCTCCACGGGGAAAGCTGGACAACAAAGGGGGTCCTGTATAAGGGGGCAAAACACCAAAAAAAAGCGCTAGATTTCTTGTCCGGGACAACCAGGAGCAGAACACGGGGGCGATCATAAAAAACCAAAAAAAATCAGGGGGGAGATAAGGGGTGGGGGGGAAAAAAACGGCCAAGGACTACGCAGACCACGGGGGGAAAAGCCCTTGAGCAGGCAAAACCTACAAAAAAAGCAAGACCACAGGACGGCAATGTGGGGAAGGGGGGGGGGAATCAGGGGGGAGGTTCAACGTCTTGACAAAAGATATCAAAAACTAGGCGAAGAAAATACCTCCAACGGTGATAGGGAACTAGAGTGAAGTACGAACGGCAAAAAATCTTATCAAGCCGGGGGGGCGAAAAATCCTCCAAGGAATGGGGGGACCTGACCGTCATTCCAGGCGAAAGCAGGGGAGAGGTCCACCCCTTTGACGAGGGCCCCGAAATTCAAAACACACAAGTCTGATTGCAAGATGCTCGTCATCTGCGAGGAAAACAATGGCAAGTGAACAATAAAACACGAAGGAGGTTTGGGCCAGGGAGCAAAAAGCAAAAATAGTTGCAATTGCCGTCCCAGTAAAGGAGAAAAAACAAAAGTCGTTGCGGAAAAGCCCCGACATTTGAACGACTAGAAACCGGGGCGCGGGGGAGTAAACATCGAGCAAGAAAAGGGCGCAACAGGCTTGATGGGGGGTATTGCCCCGTTCAGACAGGAATCGGCGGCCAGAGGGGGGGGGGGGAAGCAGGAAGGAAGTACCGCTGAACTGGACCAGAAAAAAATTATCGAAAAATTTGACATCTGACGGTGAGCCGTGGACGAGGGGGCGCCTAGGGCACTACTTGAGTTTGAAAAAAGAGCAAAAGGAAGGAACGAAAATCAACCGAGGTTTTTCAGCCAGCACGCAGCCGTCTAGAGAAAACTCTGGGAAAAGTAAAAGAAAAGGGCAGAGAAAACTGCTGTCCGTAACATGTACTGACAAGGGGAAAAACGAAAAATAAAAGTGACGGTCTAAGGAAAAAAAAAATGCTACTGCGAAAAGGAAACTGAATAAACTGCAAAAAATTCGCATGTAAAGTGGGGGCGGGGAGTGAGCCTAAAAAAAGAAATGGTCCAAAAATTCGAGACGACTTCAAGAAGGGTTGGGCATCTACGAGGTTGTAAAGGGCGTACGAATATTCCGATATCTGGGACAAGAAATAAAAAGCGGGGGGGTAGGCACTCAACTAGCCCAGGGGTGTTGGGGGCACTGACCCGGAGTACGGGTGGTGCACAGAAATGACAAAGAACTGAGGAATAAAACCGGGGGCCTGGAGTGTTAGGGGACCATACGCGGAAAGATCAGCGAGGGCCCGGGGGCCCCCGCGCCGATAAGAAAAGAAGGGTTGCAAACCGAAGAGGGAAAGGGGGAAAAAAAATAAGGACACTAAGTCCCACCATGAAAGGGAATTACCGGTTTGATGGGGGGAGAACATGATAAAAAAAAGAATATCGAAGCACACGTCGAACTGATGTGGTACTGAAAGGGTGTGGAGAACAACAGGGGAAAAGCGGATGGGGGGGGAGTCCCAACTTTGATAGTCCTATCTCAGAAGAAAAGGGGAGGTGAATGGGTCGAGCGGGTCCAAGGAGGGGTCCCCTAAAAAAGGAGGGAGATACAGGTGAAAAACTTGCAGTTAGATGGGCCATTGTATGGACCTAAAGTATCCCCCGGGGTAGATCCTACGGGTTCCAACGGCAGAACAGGTAGAGGGGACGTTGTTGTGACACGGGTAAGTTCAAAAAGAAAAGAATTACCGGGTTTCGAAGGTTGTTTGGGGTGGGTTTCACCAGGAAGGACCAGGAAAATGGGGGAAACGGCGAACAGGAAGAGGACCGCAAAGGGGCCGCCTGGACGACGAACGATGGGGAAAGAGGTCAGCTCGACAGAGAAAAGATGGAAAAGGCAAAATAAAAAAAAAAATCGTCAAGTCCAAGGGGGGGAGACACGGGGGTGGGGGAACTCTAAAAAAAACAGAAAAAGGATCGTACCGGGGCCCAAAACGCAGCGAAAGAAAACTAAGGTCAGGAAGGCCCTCTCATCATGAAAAGATGTTCCGAGCGATAGCCGGCACGGGTTAAGGAGGTCCAAGTACAAAAAAAGAGATAGAAAGGGACAGGCTACAGAGGGGATTAGGGTGACGACCGGGGGTGTAAATGTCACTGACACCAACGGTCGGGGGGGGGAGCACACATGTTAGTTGGAAAAAGAGGCAGGGGGCGAAAAGGACCAAAAACCGTCAAATTCGAATTTCCGATGGGGACCTACGTCTACTCCGTGTTTTGCAAACGCAGTAAAAGCGAAGGCGAGGGAATGGAGAAGATTCACCCGAGCACACATGAATGAACCGAAAAAACGGGGAAAAAGAGGGGCGACTTCCAGAAAAAACTAGTGTCGCAGCCCAAGGGAACGACCTTGCCACCAGGAAAAATCCATGGCACGAACACGGGGTAAAACTGTCTCAATAGAAAAGAGAAAAAAAAGGGAAAAAAAAAAGCACCAGGACTGAATTTTAACACTGAAAAAGTACATGGGAAGGGGGCCAACAAAAAAAACGCAGAAAATCAAAAAGGGAAAAGGTTGATGGAAAAAAATGTGGCACACACGGAATCTAACCAAAACACGTCCCGTGGGTAGAAGGGTAAGAACGAACGTTTTTCAGAAGCCAAGCACTTCAAAAAAACAAGCCAAAGAAGGGGAAAAGCAAAATGAAAAAAGACCTTTCTACATTGCAAAAAATGGACAAAAAAACTGGGTGGGGGCGTGTGATTGGAACCGGCCAACGGGACGGTGGGACAGACCATTCAGAAAAAAAAAAAGCGCAACAGTCAAGGCGGCAAAATCAAAAAGGTGGGTGTGCCAATCACTCACGAAGGAAAATGGTGACGGACGTCCGTTTTCGCAGCAAACATCACAACGGAGAAGAGCATCTCAAGTCACAGAACAAAAACAAAACAAGCCAAAAAAAAAAGGAGGAGGGGGAAAAAAAGGGGGGGGAAAAAAAAGGAGAATTCGTCGGATCTTGGCTGTGGGTGGGGTGAAAAAACAGCGCGAAATACGAATGTAGGGCCTGAAAACGGTGAGGTGCACGGTATACCTTTGGCTATTTGAGCTGAAGGGAAAAAAACTGGAGGACGGGGGGCGTCAATACCGTGTCCTCAGATCACCTCAGCCAAACAAACACCCTGGGTGTGGGAAAGGTAAAGTCTAACATGGAGGAAGGGGTGACAATACTTGACGGGGGGGGGGGATGAATGGGACCTTTGGGGAAAACCGTTTTGTCGACAAAGTGGAAGGACGGCAGGGTGTGGGGGGGGGGTGGAGGAAGCGGGGCGGCCCCAAAGGGGGAGGAAAACAATAAAGTCCGTCGTTGACAAGGATGCAGGGGGTCCAGGGGGGGGATCCCAAATGCGGGGTAAAAGTGCCACCAAACAACCAACCCAAGCCCTTGCCTCTCAACTCGTAGGGGCTGGGTCCTCACAGGAGGTCCATCGAGGGGTGAAAAAGGGTGGAGATGTTAACTGGGTGAATGGTGAAAGCGCAAACAAGGTGTTTTGTGTAGTGACCGGAAATGGATGGGGTTCGTGCCGTCCAACTAGAAAAGGGGGAAGGGAAGCAAAGAAAAGGGGGGTAGTACAGGAAAGGGGGAAATGGGAAGTGGGAACTCGGGAACCAGACAACAAGGGGTAAAACCATCGAGACAGCGTAGACTGGGAGAAAAAAAAACGGAATTAGCCGTGGGGAGTAAAAGGTCGGACAAAATGAGGAATGAAGCTAGGGCGCGCCAAAATAAAAAAACCGGGATAAAGTCAAAAATAGTGTCTTTCCACGTACCAAGAAGGTAGGTGCAATGGGGAAGGGAAAAGGGGTGCCGGCTGCCAAAAACACAAAACAAGGAGAAATCCGCTGTCGCTAGGCTCAGTATAGCTTCAGGAAAAATACAAAATAATGGGTCTGCCACCTGTAGTTAGGCACAATAAGGACAATGGATAAGAGTAGGCGTGGGAGGTATAGAGGCGGCCTCATCAACGACATTGGGGACGAAGCTCGGCTTCGAGGAACTCAGACCAGGGGAAGTGGTAGGTCAAAAGACAGGAATCAAGGGGAAAACACGACTAGGTGTCGCCTCATAGTGGCGGGAGATGCAGTGTGAAGGGGACCAGGCGAGAAAAGGGGGGGGCTGGGGGTGAATTAGAAACCCTCCAACGAAATCGGTAAAGGCCCAATAGAGGCAGGTACACCCTTATCCCAGCGAAAAGGGGGGGGAAACCAAGACGGGGGGGGACTAAAGTGAAAAGTCGGACGGAAAAAAAAAAAAGGGCCACTGCGGGAAACAACACCTGCAATAGCCGAATCAAATGGTGGAACGCCAGGAAAGCGAACAAGGAGGGGGAGGCGGCAGGGACGGACTGGGGACCATGGGGGAGAAAAGGGGTAAATCCAAGAAAAAGATAAAAACAATGACAAGAAAAAACCGATTGGGCAAGTACCACGAAGATCCTGAGGGGTCTGTGGCACAGTTGGTAGGAAAGGAAAAAAATAATAAGAGGAAAGAAAAACAGGAAAAGACAACGCAAAAAACAGGGAGGGGGGAGACGCCAAAAAAGAAACTGTGATAGGTTGAAGGAGAAGGTGGGAAAGTGAAGAACACAACAGAAGGGGCAACACGTGCAAAAAGGCGGAGGGTTTGCTTGACTCAATAGGAAAAAAGGGGTACAAATGGAGAAGGTGCAAAAAAAGGTGCTGGTACATGGGCGCTGGGAGCAAAAAAAGGTGCGGGGGGAGGGAACCTCCTGGGGGAAGACGAGCGAAGAAAAGGGAAATCAAAATGAAAAGTCCTCACAGGGGTTAAAGGGGAAGAAGGGAGACAAAGTTCACGAACAAAAAAAACGAACTGGGGGCGGGAGAAAATGGGTTGAGCAAAGGGGAATAGGCCAAACAGACAACGGAAACGGGGCCAAAACCTGTCGACGATAAAAAAAGGAGAATGCCGCAGGACCAGCAACCGGACGGAATGCCAGGCGAAACGTAACCGGGCGTAGTGTCGGGTGCGATAGGTTGTGCAAAATCAGGGGGGTATTCTTCCGAGTGGCAAAAAACTGTAAGGCCGAGCAAAGGGCAAGATGGGACGACTCAGTGGTTTGTGGTCGGGGGGACAAAAAATCAAACCAGGCCATTTGCAAGAAAAACCGGCTATCTCCCATGGGCTCTGCCAAAAGGGCGATAAAGTGTCACGGACTCCAAGACAAAAAAATCAAAAGGCTTGTTAAAGGTGCGGAGAAAAGGGTTCCAAGGAGCCTGAAAAAACAAACGAACAGCGCGCTGAAAAAAAGAGGGCGGGACCCCGGTTCTGATAAAGTGTAATATCAGATTGAGGGTCTTCACATCTGCCCCCCCAAGAGGCATCACCAACAAAAAAAACAAGTCTATACGCCATGGGGCACAAAATACACGGAAAAATTAGGGGGTGCGGACAGACAAATCAGCAGCCAAAGAAGGGCACTATCAATCTACAGTTACGAGGCGGTGCGGGAACGAGTAGAGAAAAGGGAGGTACCCAATACGTCACTCAAAGGAAGATGGAAGGGGACCGTGCTCCCTGTGCTTAATGGGAATGGCAGGACCCGGGTACTCACAGTAATTGGGCGTCGAGGCGGGTCAAGCCAAGATAGTATGGGTCAGGCGCAGACTGGAAGCACAACACTTGGGAATTCCTATGCATAATTGATTCAAATTTGCCAAGTATTTGGGGGGGGGGAAAAAGAAGGTCGCACAGAACATAGCGTTGGTGAAAAACGGGGGGACGGTAATCCGGCTGGATACGGGGCACTTAAGGAAAAGCAAGGGAGCGGGAGCATATTGCACACGCATTGCACAAAAGGCCAAACAAACTTAGTAGGGGTGGGGTGGCGAAACACAGGGAACACGACGGGGGGTGCCGAAACGGGCACATCATCAAAAGGTGGGCAACGGATGGAAGGAAGTCACTTTGAGGGTCGGACTTTATGCGAAAAAAGTCAACAAAAAAAGACAAAGTACTAAGACAGGTCGGGGGAGCAAAGAAAAAAAAAAAACATCAAGAAAAAGACACACGGGACGAGGGGGGGTGCGGGTGACTCCACTCCTTCATAGAACAGGAGGGGGGATCCCTCGGGTCTCCGCGAGGAAAATAAGGGGAGAAAGCCTCTTTATCAGAATGGTAAAGTAAGTCACCGTGGCAAAACCTTCACTGGGTGTGATCTCCAATATGGGGGGTGGGTGATCCCTTTGCAAGTCCCACATTATAGTACGAATGGTCAGGAGGAAAACGCGGAGGAAACTTGCAAAAAAATGTGGTATGAGGGTAAACAAAAGCGACAAAGGGACGGTGGAAATTTTGGGAGAAGGCACCACTCCAGCGGGACAAACATGGTGGGGACAACTCCAACTGATGGAGGAAGGAAAAATTGATGGTACTTCACAACCGAAGAGGTCAAAAAACGCCAACTGCCAGACGAATGTCACAGAACGAGAGGGGTGGAAATCGGTTAGAGCGCAAGTACAGCCAGGGCACGGGCACTGGGGGAAAAATAGTGGCGGGGGGGAAAAAACAGACGGGGGACAAGGGTCAGAAAGCTTAGCCGGCCGGCTAAGGAGGCGGGAGGGTTCCTCGAAAAAACAAAAAAAAATCGCTTGGGGGGGAAGTCAGGCCTAGGCCCCCTTTGGCGAAAAAAAGAGCGCGCGTCGGCACAGGGATGGTCCGTCCCCGAAAACACGGTCTTTCGCGCCATTTTGCTCGTCCAGAAAACAAGGATGGGGGCGCTCTGAGGCCACTAAAGCTAAACTCCTGGGCCCGGTAATGTAACGAACCAAACTTAGAAGGAGTTGAATTAGAGGAGGGGTTGGATAAAGAGGGCAATCTGAAAAAATGAAGCAAACGGAGGGAATATTAGAATTTGCGTGGACCAGTTGCTCAATAAAATAGCTCGATCGTTCATAAAGGTGACACGTCGCACTCCAGGCCGGAAGGTGACTGCGCCGGTGGGGAAATATTGGTTCAGACAAGGGCTGTGTAATGGTGTAAGAGGCAGTCAAGGGCGAATGGGGAAGTCTCGCGTGGGGTCAATTCACACCGTAAAAGAGAAGGGGAGGGGGGGACCGCAGGGGGTGAAGAGTCCGCGTTTATGAAAAGCGCAGGAGTTGTGCACGGTGCCGCAGTAAACATTCTAACAAGGGGACGGTCAGTATACAGAGATGCGAATGGTTAACTGGTGGGGGCCGCGGAAAGAAGAGACAGTTCGTGTGGCGGAAGAAGGAAGTGACCGGTTGTGGAGTGGTTTGGGACAAACGTTCCGAAAAGTTGAAGGGGGGGGGGGGGGGAAGGGTGCGTGCCAGCCAGCGGAGGGAAGAAAGAAAGAAAAGAAAAGAAGGGCAGTTAGTGTAGAAGGGGGTGCCTGCACGAAGGCGCACCGGACGAGCACGTTGTTCCAGGGGTAAAAAGGTTGTACTGCCGGCAAAAACCAGAAAAAAGGGACCGCCCGCCGTCGTTGAGAAATAGAAGGGACCAGAATCGAAAAAGTGCGTAAAGCAAACCCAAGAATCGCACAAAAGGAAAAATGGCATAGGTAAAAGGCAGTAAAAACGGACCGAAAGGAACAAGAAGGAAAAAAAAGAAAAGAAATCGCCAAACAGACAAGGACTGAAAAGGCTATTAGCAAAGAAAAAAGATTTCCTAAATAAAACCGCTCCATATGGAGACTAACGAGAAAAGGATAGCCAGTCTCATTGCTCCAAAAAGAGAGACGAACAGAAAGCAAACCAACCCTCACACGGGTCCCAGACGGTGACTTAGTGATTTGGCAAGAAAACAGAATCAAATAAAAGTATGGCCAGGTGCGTTGGCACGCAATCACCTGACTGTTCTTGGTTGGGGTCGGCCTTTTCATATGTACCTAGGGAATAGGAAATCCTCCGGTGGTAGCATGGGTGTAGTCGCTGGGGGTGTCTTTTAAAGGAAAAACGGGGTCGAAAGTGAAAGGTCGGGCGATCTCTTGATCGGTGTGTGGGCGGGTGTTCCTGGTGAGAAACGGGGTGGGTGTGTAGGGTGAAGACACAGCTACACCTCCCGATTCAGCATGATCAATCCTGCTGCCGAGAGATGGCCGTTGATAACAGCACGTTTCAAGAACGTCAGAAGGAAAGAGATCAGGAAAAGTACGGCTTCCTGGTCGGAAAGGGGGCAAAGTGCCACTGGGACCCCGTAGAAAAGGACGCGTATTGGGAAAAAAATGGCCGGGTGTGGAAGGACGTTACGGGAAATGAACGCGGAAGGATGCAGCACGTCGACCTATAGGGCCACTACGACGGAAGTGAAATTAAAAAAAAAAATACAGCGATTCACCAACGACTCTTTGGTGTTCCCGAGAGCACAAAAAAAAAAAAGGACAAAAACATTCAGGGGTTACAAAAGAAAGCGGGGGGTCAAAAAGAGGCAACTTACGAAAGACCACGAGAAGGGGGAAAACCAGTAACAAGGAAGCGTAGACAGGAAAAGAGGCTCAAAAGTTTCACTGCAAAAAAAGCGGGGGGGACTTCCGCAGTCAGACATCAAAAAAAGCATTGTGAGGGGAGGAAAAAAGACAACCGATGCCAATGTTGATACAAAAGGAAGTCTACGCAGAAGGAATGAGGGCAGGAGTAAAAAAAAAGCACTAGCAGTAACACAAACCGTCTGAAGGGGGAAGACAAAACAAAGAAAGTGGGGGGGGAATGTGCTCACCGCGGCGTTAAAGTGGGACGTGGGAAGATATCGGAAAATCCGCGGTGGCAGGGGAGGTTTTGTAGCAGCAACGGTCATGTCCGTCATGATTCCGAGAAAGAGAGGAAAAGGGCTGCTGACGACTTCGACATTGAGGGGGGGTCCCAAACGAGCAAGAGACAAACTGATTTCCTTGCAATCGCTGGGGACTAAAAAAAAAAATGGACGGTAGCGGGGAATAGAAAAGAAGGGCGGGAAAAGGAACAATCAGATAAGGGAAGGAATAAGAAAGGGCAAAGTCAGTTGCCAAAAGCGCGAGAAAAAGGAACCAGAAAAGGAGGTACTGTCATTACAAAGGGGAAATCTAGATAGAAGTGAGACGGAGAATGATAAAAGAAGGATGAAACGAAAAGGCAAATAATAGGAAGTCCCTCGGAAAAGGAGAAAAAGGAACTTCCTTTGACATAGGAGATGAGGACTAAAATGCTGTGGGCGAGAAAGCGGAAAAAGAAAAAAAAGACAAGAAGATTGTTCGACGCAACAAGAAAAGGGCGCCAAACTCCGTGGAAGGCTATGGCGCGGGGGGCAAGACGAAAAGCCTGTACTGGGGAGAACAGGGGGGAAAGGAACTTGTTCACGAGCAACTGGAAAAGCAGGTGAAAAAAAGAGGAAACGGTGTCTAACTGCTACGGTGAGGAAAAAAGATAACAGGGGAGCATTTAAATCTGGGGGAAGGGGAAAGCCAAAACGCACCACTCTAGCCGCGTAAAAAAGGGACATAGTTGGAAAAGACCTCGAATATATCCCGCTGGACGCGAATAAAAGTCAAAAGGGGAAGAAAAAAGGGAATAAACAGTGGAAGGGCAGGAGGCCTGGGGTGTCAGATAGGAGAAGCAATGGAAATCACGGTCCTGGGCGATGGCGTTTTGACCCTCAAGCAGAGCAAAGGAGGGGATAGGAAGGCAAACAAACACATATATATCAGTGTGAAGTAAAAGGTATGAAAAACCTCTTCAAAGTACACAGGACCGACTGGCACAGTCAGGAGGAAGGGACGCATGTAATCCAGGCTCTCGGAGATACGCAGAATCGACGAGGTGGTAGGTTGGACTGCAGGGAACATGCCGCCTCAAACCTTTGGGGAGGAAGGGTAAAAAAGGGAACCCCATAACCTAAACTAGATTAGGTATAGAGAAAAAACGCCAAATGTATGAACCACTTGAAAAACATAAGGGGAGTCCAGACTGCCCCAAGGTACAACCTTGCAGTAAGGGCTGGTATGGCACATAGTCAAAAAAAGATCAGGGGGGGAATTAATCAGGGCACTTTCATGCCCTAGTCTCGAAGAGGTGGGTGTACAAGGGGTTTGAATCCACACAAAGAATAAGGCCAATGACCAAGGGGGGGACACGAAGTTGTGGAAAAGGACCACATTTGTTTGGTCTGATCGAAATGAAAAGAAAAGGAAAGAGAAAGACAGAGTAGCCGATAATGAGGCAAGACTAGGAGACTTTTAACACACCTCACCTTGATCGCATCTGACTAAAAGGGGGGAAAAAAATGGGGCCTCGTCAACTGGAAAAAATTCACCGAAACGGGAAAGATTGCCAGTTGTTTTGGAGAATAAAAACATTAATTCGACACTGGTTGACATTTGGGACAAAAAAAACAAAAAAAAAAGAAAAAAGTCTGCGCAACCAGATGCTGGCGCCATCGCGAAGGGGAAAAAAAAAGGCCATCGATCTGGGAAGCCTCTTCAATGTCGGGCAACTGGAAAAAAGATCACATCCAGAAAACTTGGGCCGTAAAAGAACAACTCATGTAGGAAAGGGGGGGAGGGGGGGGTGAGGGGGGTGAATTCCCCTGGCCAAACCAGAGGGAAAAAGATCGGGAGGAAACCCGACATGATGTGCCTAATTGGAAAACCGCTATCAAAACACCATAATGCCTCACAAAGGGAGGGAAGTACTTCCGAAAGTTATGCCACCTAGTATTACACAGGAAGAGGGAGGGGGTGACTCTGGATCGAAGGAATGAGCTTTTCAATAAGCATAGGGGGAAGGGCAGCAAAGAAAAAGAAAGGACCTGCCCTACTACAAGCTCGTCACTCAGGCGGAACAAAGGCGAAAAAGACGACGCGACATTCCTTGACACACAGCAACGGGTCACAAAAGGGAAAAGAGGACAGAGAAAAAAAGGAAACTCTGACAACGTCCGAAAAAACGGCTGCAGGTCGAAAAGAGAAGAAAAAAAAAAAAAAAACGGGGAGGTCCAACTCCATTAGGCGTCCCGGGACCGTCTAGGAACAAACCCAAGGAACCCACCAGGGGCGCGTTGGTCGCATAAATGGGGGAGAAGGGGGAAAGAGGAATACCACAGCAGCAGATGAAGAATGGACGGGAAAAAGAAAAGGACGGGGACAACAGGGACGTTGGGGGGGGGAACCGAGGGGCCACCGGAGGTACAAAGCCAGTGTAATAGGAGACAAAAAAGGGAAAAGGAGGACCTTCGCATGTCCACACGACACCCTTTTGTAGGACCAAGTCGGAAAAGCCTGAAAATATGGGCAATCGGGACCCGTTGACAAAACATCACCAAAAGAAGCGACGCATCTGAATCGACAAAAGGAAAAAAACGGAGGAAAAGCAAGGCATAGAAGAGAGAAAATTGATGCTTCGACTTGCTGGGGTTCCAAAAAAAAAAATCGGCCAAAAGAAAAAAAAAGCATGAGTACGAAGGGAGGGAGCAGGGGGGAACACGGGGTGTCTTAAACACGGAATTTTGACCAACAAAGAAACGTGGCGAGGGTCAAAAAAAACACTTAATGGCGTGCGTGTACCAACTGTGCAAACCGGAAAAAGCACCATGCACCGGCCACAGGTGGGGGGACAAAAGAGAAAAGGGCATGGCCAACATGCCATCTGGCGGTTGTGTAGAGGGGGAAGGGGGGGGGAAACTTAAAAAACTCCTGGAGATACACACGGGGGTTGGGGGGGGGGGAATCGGAAAATAAGGTGACCAGAAAAAATAGTCGTTGCTGAGCGGAGGGAAAGACCAGCCCGCGATCGATGACGGTTTCAAATCAAGGGGGAGGGGGGGGGTGCCAAAACCAGAGGGTACAGGAGGATGCCGCGTGACCGTCCTTCGGGTTAAAACTGTGAGGAAGGTGAAAAAAAGTAGGAAAATGTCGGAAGTCCACCGAGATTGAGGGTAAGAGACAAAACGATGTGGGTGTCCCGTCCTGGGCCGGCGACTAGGGTTTGCGCAGAAAAAAAACCATAAAAACACGCGACAGCTGCCTCCCGCCAAAAAACACGTAGAACCGGAGGGAAGAAAGGGAAAACCTCAAGTCCTGCGCCAGGGAGAGGGTACAAAGACGGGGGGACGCCCGCCGGTGCCGGTCATCAAAACCACGAAAGAAAAAGACCCGCCGTACCAGAGTTTCGCAGCAAGCGAGGAGAGGGGGGGGGTGGTACACATTCACGACCCATGCATCCGCCGGATGATGTATGGCAAGCGTAGTCAAGGCCGGGGGGGACGCAGGAATCGGGCGGAGCTACGTTGTTTGCAGGGAGAAGAGGGGGGAGGTTAAAAACCTCAAACCGCCAGGAAGGGGGGAAAACGCCGCCGGCGGCCGACGATTGTGCCGCGTGGCCGAAAGAAAAGGTCGGGGAGGGGGAAGAAAGAAAAGACATCTTCTGGTTCAGCGCACTCTCGGGAAAAGAATTAAGTTGGGGAAAAGGGAAATCCGAAACGAAAAACACATTCGGGAAAAACTACTGGGAGTTAACAAAGAGAACCCAAATTCACCGGGGTCAACAAAAAAGGGCAGGGAAAACGCGGGAAAGCCGCCGATACTAGTCTCCCAGTCAAGGAAAAAAGAAAAAATGCAAAGAAAAACGGGATAGTTTTCCGTACCTACATAAAAGAACGGCAGGGTGAAAAAGGAAAAAACCGAAGTTGGGAGGACAAGAGGAAAGGGAAACAAGTCCCTGGTCAATCCTCCGGGGGTAGTGGCTGAAATCAGCCAAATCCCGTGGGGGCAGCCCCCACAGGGGGGGGGGGTGTGGCGGGGCGGCAACTGGTATACATGCCAGTCCACCATAAAAGGAGAAGGATGCTACTCCGCACCGGGAGAAGGAAACACAAAAAAAGAGGGGAAAACCAGCCAGACACCGGAAGACGGGCCAAGCCAGGGTGAAAAAGCGTGGAAAAAAGGGGAGAAGGGGAAGAGGAAAAAAAGCCGATACTATTCCTCTTTTTTAACACCCCCCCGCCCAGTAGAGAGAAGGTTCAAGCAAAAAATCGGAAAGAGTCTGGTGTTTACTGGGTATCGCAGAAAGAAATTCCCCCTCACGTCCTGCAGCAAGGTGCAAAAAGGCAAGGTTGGAGCGGGAAAGAAAAGAAAAAACGCGTCAAACCCATCGGAATATTCCGACGGTCCTGAAAAACAAGCGATGCCCTGCGCCGTGGAAAGCTAGTCGGGAGGGAGTTTTTTGGGGGAAGAAGAAAACAAGAAAAAAAAAAAGTGTATAGGTCCCTCGAGTAGCCGTAGTCGAAGATAGGTGAAAGAAAAAAGTAGCCCAGCCGAACACGAGTTGGGGTAAAATTGGGAAAAAAGGAAAACCGATTACAAAACAAGTCAAAAGGTGTCCAGTGGCCTCGAGAAGGTCCGACGAATCTGCGTGCGACAAGAGGGGGAAAAAAAAAATCGCTGAGGTCTTGTCGTTATGAAAAAGGGAAACTTAAGAGGGGAACAGAAGGTCGCCAGAAGGCGCCCGAGGAAAAGGCTAAAAAAGGAAAAACTGGCCCCCAATGCCTCATGAAGATTGAAGGTTAGGAGTTCAATCCGATCACGTGGGGGGGAGGGTCCAAAGAGTCGGGAAGGAGGGGGGGGAAAAATAAACAACCGTGTTTGCCGATTGCGCAACAAGCGCACTTGTGTGGCAGAAAGAAGAAGGGGGGGCGAAAAGGAGGGTCCTTCCGATATTCCGACCAGAAAGCTTGGTCTAAAAGTGAGCAGGTCCGTCAAAAACTGCAAGAGGTGGCGGGGGGGGGGGGGGGGGAAAAAGGAATGGTAAGGTTTCAGGCGCAACGCGCGGAAAGCCTGCAACGCAAACTAAAGATGGATCTGGCCCAAATTCAGACAGCTGGATCGAGGGAGTACAACCGGACCAACATCTACGCCGCTTCAGGTTGCAACGCTAAGCCAGGGAGGGTCAAAAAGAACCAGGGAGGGGTAGTCCCTTCTACAGCGGGGGTGGTGAAGAGAGAGGGCGAATAAAGAAAAAAAAGACTCTTCCGGGCTCTGCCGTCCTCGAAAGAACAGTGAAAAAAAAGCAAAAAAAAAAAAAAATAAAAAAGCCTACCCGACACCGACACATGGATGTTCCTAACTGTGAAACGGGGAGATGGTAACGAGGGGTTTTCGAAATGCCTACCAGGATTTCGTTGACTAGCCAAAATCGTTCCGGGGTGAAGGAGGGGAAGATGACAAAAGGGGGGGCGAAACTGTGTGCATGCGGTAGAAAACCAGAATAGGCACGGCGAACATGGTTGGTAGTAAAGGGGGGAAAGGGGAATCGCGCAGGGGAGGAAGGGCGGGGGAAAAAATGCGGCCTCGGGGATACGGGGTTACGAAAGGTCAGTCCCCCGTGGGGGAAAAAGGGGAAAAAAAAAAGGAAAAGGGACACAGGCGAGAAGGAGAAGAAATGACTTGCAAGGCTTTCAGGACGTAGGCAAAAAAAAACACAGGACAGGAGAGAGGGGTGGACACCAGTACCGGCATACACTGGGGGGACGGAAAAAAAATACCCAAAAAGCCCCTACACGCGCAAAAACGAAAAACGGGGAACGCTAAAGCCAAAGACGAGGGAAAAGAAGGTCTGGAAGGAGGCAAACTGCACCGACACCGGCCAAAGAAAAAAAATGGGCAACAAACTAGCCAAGAGAGGGGAATAAAAAAAAGGGAGGAGTACGCTGATATGGCGGTTTGGGACGGAACAGAGGGGGGGGAGGGGGGGGGGGACGGGGGGCCTGGTGCCGTCGAAGGTTACATTCTGTCAGGAGGAAGGGAGGAGGGAGCAAGGGACAGAACACGTGTCTATGAAAGCGGGCGGCGTGTTTCTTACTCAGGGCAATCCGAGGGGGGGGGGGCTAGGAGAACCGAGGAAAAGGGGCCTAGATGGGAACGACGTCGAAAGAAGCAGTATTCCTTCCTCCAAAAGAGAAGAGAAAAGAGAAACGACCCCTCTGTCACTTAAAAGTACGCGTAAACAGGCCAATAAAAAAATGCAAAAAAAAAAATGTCACGCGCAGACCGTTTTTGAGAGAAACTAAAAAAACATCCGTTTCGATACGCCGTTGTCAACAGAACCAACTTGGAAAAAGACCCAAAAAGGAGAAGCGAAACCGACCGGCAGGGACGGACAGATGGTCAACAGAAAAAAGGGCTGCTCAAGATAAGACAGGACCTATCTCGCCGGCGGTAACCGTCCTCTGTTCAGAAGCGGAGAAAAGGCAAAAAGAAATCACACCGGCGAATACGACAATCACTAGAGGGGGGGGGAAGGAAAAAGGACAAGAGTACGAGAGGGGATCGGTACAGTTTTTTCCTCGCAGCCAGAAGGGACAACCGTCAAGAAAGCATAGGGGGGCGCAGCATCGCATGTCCTCCGCCTGGAAAAAGGAGCGGTGGTACGCACCGCAACAAAATTCACCGTCTGCCCCGGAACACAGGAAAGAAAAGACTGGAAAAGGTCGGGAAACATCATCGGAAACCAGAGGCAACAAGACTATCCGGGAAGACGACAGTACCAAAAGAGCAGAACCGAAAGCAAAAAAAGAGGTCGAAAGGTTCCCATCGGCGAACAACCAGGAAGCCCGAGGCCGGGAAGAAGATAAAGGATGAACAGCTAACGGCTAATAGCAGGAATGAATGGGAACGTCAACACGAAGGAAGTAGGGAAAAGGGAAGAGAAGGGAAAAAAAAAGGTATGTTCGATAAGGCCGCAGAACGAGCAACGAAACGGCTGATGCAAATCCCTAAAAAAGAGTGACTCGAACTCGTGGAAAGGACCAAACAAAGGGAAAAGGGAGAAAAGGAGAAAAAAGGGGGGGGAACGAAAAGTGTTCGGGCTGGGAAACAAACTAAAGAAGGGATTCGCGGCTCAAAACGTCCCGAGACCTATAAAAAAGGTCGCATGGGGGAAAAAAGGGGGGGGGGGGAAAAGGAGACAAAAAGCGTCAAAGCGCTTAGGCTCAGGGCAGCGAGGTGGGTTAAACGTCAGAGAAAATAAAAAGCTGGAATACTGGAGCGTGCGGTGACCACGAAAACACACTGACAGGGGGGAGAGATGACGGGGGGGGGAATATGTACAGATAATGCGAATTCACCGCAAAAGCGCATCAGGGTCAACGGACCAAGCTCAAGGAAGGAGAAATGGTCCGGCGTAGCGAGCAAAAACAAACCAGGACTAGAGCTGAAAACAAGGGGAAAAAAGGATTGTCACAACCTCGGAACAAAAGAAAAAGTATCAGTAAGTAAAAACCGGACAGGCCGTCGGCTGGGAAAAAAACCAAAAACAAGGCGAGGAAGCAGCCATTCATGACTGGATTGAGGAAAAGGGAGAAGACAAGGGAACAGCGGCAACATTGGGGTCTATCAACGGGTTCACGGAAAGGAAATCAACAAACGACGATGAAAAAAGGGATCAGAAGAAATTACAATAAAGGGATCCAAAAGCTTCCAGTCGCTCAGGGTTATCCGGGAAGAAAAAAAAGACTGCGAGTCAATGGTATGGGGTTGTGGGGGGTAGAAGCGGGCGAAGGAGGGGGACCAACGGGGGGACGGGACACTCGGGTCTCTAAGGCCACTATCAATAGGGGTAACGGGAGGGGTTAAATGGTCTCCGTTGACGAAAAAAAAGGTTCAACGAGGCGGGGTCAGGAAAGACAAAAACAAGGGGAAAAAGACTAGGGAAGAAGGGTGTACTGGGTGAGAGTGCACACAAATCACGGCCACAAAAATTAGACAAAAAGAAAGGGGTCCGCGGCCTGTCGGCACACGCCCTGAACGAAAAAGATGGCGCTACGGAAAAAAAAGGACATGAGGGGAAAAAGGTATTGCTGCACACGAAAAGCGGAACGACCGTGCAAAAAAACGGGGGAGGAAAACATGGATCACGCCTTGCCCCGGGAAACACAAAAAAGAGACCTAAAACCCAGATGACTGGAGACCAAAGGAACAAGAGAAGGACGAAGACCCAACTCATCAGGGCAAACCAACAGAAGTCGTCGAGCAAGGGTGGGAGCAGGGGGATTCAGCATGTAAGCCATCATCCCTAAGGCATGGGGGAAAAAAAGAAACGGAGGGGGAGGAGGGTTGAAAGGCGGAAGATGGGGAAGGGACAAAACAGACCAGGGCTGGCACCTTGGTAAGTGGAACACAGGAAGGAGAAAAGCCAGGAAATGACTATGAAAAAGGGAAGGGTAGTAAAGACGTTACTCTTTTGTCACGGACGTAATTGCTCAAGAGGAATGGAGCTTGGCAAAAAAGAAGAGGGGAGAATCGAAAAAACGGGAAAACGCTTGCGCTAAAAGAAAAAAGCTCAAACGTAGACGGACAAAAGTTCTCCGACATGGCAAAGGAAAGAGAAAAGAAAGTGGGAACCGAGACAAGGTCTAGTTCGGAAAGAATAAAACTATAGAAAAAAGGCGGAATAAGGGCAAAACTGGAAGGTCTAAAAAAAAGGTCTGAAAAAGAAGAGCTTGGTCCATGGTCACACCGCAAATGGGGAACCGCTCAACGGACTCTCCCACCCCCACCCTGCCTGTCTGAAAAGGCAAGGTAAGGGAAGAGTGAAAGAGGCGCAATCCTTCCACAAAAAAAAAAAGAACAACCGAAAAGGACCGGCATGAGCTCAAGGGGCGAATGTCATGGCCAATCCGGGGGGCGTGGGGGGAAGGGGAAAATAAGTGGAGTACATGACCACCATTCAGTGAAACCATCGCAAAAAAACAGTGAGAAGGGAAAAAAGAGAAGGAAAAAAGAACGTTTTTAAAACTACAGGAAACAATCACAGAGAAAGGGGGAACAGCAGGAGACGAAAAAAACTAGCAATGATCTGAAACGGATACGCTCAGCAAAAAAACTGAAAACGAAC
>Ga0179593_1437263_pt1 | contig 25613 bp, 36 predicted proteins | sample CZODoug2_1_08_16_FD_185931 | JGI IMG/M metagenome (GOLD analysis project Ga0179593, IMG submission 185931) | Vadose zone soil fungal communities from Angelo Coast Range Reserve, California, USA - CZODoug2_1_08_16fungal (PacBio error correction) | ecosystem: Environmental > Terrestrial > Soil >...
AAGTCCAATATTTGGGGGAAAAACGGAAGACATCAGGAACTACGGGATACACGTGAGAAACACGGCTCAAAGGGAGCAATCATTGCTATCGAAGAAAAATTCTTCGCTAGGAAAGGGGGTCGGGGGGACGGCTTTCACAGCAGTTAGACTTTTGAAGGGGCGAAAATATAAAAACTAAGGAAAGAGTCTCAAGGCAGGCTGAAGGAAAAATTTCCATGCAAGAATAGCTGAAAAGAATAAAAGAAATGAATCGCCAAGGCGCCTCACCACGACCATCGCGTAAAGGTGACAGGGTCAACAGCACTATCGCAGGAAGAGAAGAACGACGTTTAATGAAATCAAAAAAAAAGAAGCCAAAAAGAATTGGGGGACCACACAACGGAGCTGGGGCCCAGACAAGGGATAACAACCGGAGGAGAGGCAGCGGACAGCGACATTTGGGTTCTCCGAAAGTGCCGAACAGACGACGGCCCGCCGAAGGGGGGGTCAAGGCAGGGAAGGTACGTGCGTGCTTGGAGGAAGGATCTGGAGTGAAAAGGATGAAATGTGGTCACCGTACCTATGGGGATGCAAAGGAGCCCGCCATATCAGGAAACGTCTCACGCTCAGAACGAAGAAAAAAAATCGCGAGCAAGACGTCATTTTCTTACTCTCTGGATAGGGGGGGGGGGACTTTCGCAATAAAAAAACCCCATGGGGAGGAGGTAACGAGGGAGCCCTATAACCGGGAGCAACAAGACCAGTAAAAGCCCACGGGGGGGAAGGGAAAAACACTTAAGGAACAAAACGAACGACATCCTCCTAGACCTACGTAAAAAGAACTCCTGCGGGGGACGACTCGTAATTCATGAGACGAGGGATGGGAAAGGAGAAAGCGAGCACGTCCTCCCAAAAGTCAGGGGAAAGTGTACTTACAGAGGGGAACCCAGGACACCCGGCCTAATAAGGAGAACCAGCGCGCGAAGGAACTTCTACCAACAGCAAGCCAAACGCGGGGACAAAAAAGACGGGGATTAAAAAAAACTGGAGGGACGAAAAAAAAAAAGGTGTCCTCCTGGCCTCTAAAAAAAACCAACAACTCCTCCCGAATTCCAAATGAAAAGAGAAAAAACCCGAACCATCAAAAAGTAAAGAGAGCTTCATTATGGCGGCCAGGAATTATCAGGGTGGAGAAAAGAAAAGGGATAAGGAAGAAAAGAAATACCACTTCGGGTACTTCCAACCGCTCCAGGGGAAAACCGAATTAAAAAAAAAAAAGTAAAAAGCTCCGATCGTCCAGTTTGGCCAGGTCGCCTTTGTGACGAGTGTAGCACGGCAAATATGATCTTTTTCCATCAAAACAAAAAAATTAGGATGGGATGGGTGGTGAACGATCACAGGGAAAGGACTCCGCGAAGCTGACAGGAGGTTTACGAGTATAAGAAAAGTCTTTGCTTTCCATAAAAAGAAAAAATGTCTATCGGCAAACGCAGAAATGTGACATAACACCTAAATTCGAGAGGGGCTGAATTCGAAAAAAGGGTATAAAGAGGAGCAGAAACTGCGGTCTTGATCCCAAAAATCGCCTGGGGAGCCAGTTTAAATAGCGAGGAGACAGAAAACTTAAGCTTTCCGTAAGAGGGCGCCGGACCCTCTGGATGGGACATAGTCAAGAGTCAGATAAATATGGGCGTAAACGAATCCCTAAGGTTCGGAAAGAGCACTGTTGAAAGATGAAAAAAGGGAGAAGACTGGGGGTCGGGGAAAGGCAAAAGTAATCGACTATCTCTCATCGAGAATCCGGGTTCGATACAGCGCTTCGTACTCCGGTTCGCAGCACCAATCCCGACCCGATGGGAAAAACATGAGAGGCGAAGTGATAGGAAAAACCCTTCTGGAAAACGAAATAAAAAAAGGTGGGCCAGAACCCTGTCTGGAATGGGAAAACCTAGAAGACTTCGCCGCATGCAAAGACCCGGAGAAGCCATAGCAAGGAAATGAGCAAGCGAATGCGGCTCGGGGGGAGATTGAAATTGGGGAGTTTCCTTGCTAAAAAAATTATGAAAGGACAGAGGAAGACATTCTCAAAACTAAAAAAGAACAGTCAGGTATGGGCATCCATTACTAAGCTTCTAAAAAGTAAACGATGGAAAAAAAAACAACAAAAGACGCTATATAGAGGGGAAGATCTGGACCAACCAAGAGTAATAAAAACGCCGGAAGTGCGTGAAGTCTTCTCGTGAGGCCATCGGGAGAGAGGTCCTGAGAAGAGAGGTGAAGGGGAGACCAACCGGAACGAGGGCGAGGGGGACTCTAATAGTAAGTTGTAAAATTGCAAAGGGTCCGCGGCAGAAAGTCGCGATGGGACCACCTATTAGTGAGGAAAAGCCAAATGAAGGATGACGATAACCGAGGGAAAAATGCGGCGAGTGAGAGCGGGGGAAATGGGGAATCGGTGGGGGGGAACGTTGCAAAAGGCAACCCCATCGAGGACGGATACTAGGAACGACGAATCTTGAAGCGCTTGGAGGTTAGTGGGACCCGGAGTACGGAGATTCAGTCGAACCAGGATTTGAGGGAGATAGCCCAAAATAAGATATTTGAAAGTCCCGCCATCAAGAGACAAATCTTTACAACATAACTAAAAAAAAAAATTGGGGCACCTAAAGACAGATCGAATTTGACATAGGAAAGAACTGCGTGACCCAGCAAGAGCTCCGTACGAAGTCTCAGGGGTTATTGTCTCAAACAACTCGGGAATCCAGGAAGTGGATCCAGAGTTTTTCACAGACCGCGGGAAGGGGAGGGGCCATGATTAAAAGGAGGGGGGAGTGATTCATTTTATCGAGGGTTTATGCAAATTCGGGGAGGGCCAGGGAAGGCTCTACCGAAGAGGGGGAAATGAGGACAGAGAGAGACTAATCCTTTCACAACTGGTCGAGGACATTGGAGAAAGGTCAAACGCATGGCAGAGGGTTGCTTACTTTCTGGGATGAAAAGATAAGGCAGCGGTCTCGAGAAGGGACCAGGGTAGGGGGCATCCTGACTAATCGACTCTTTGTGCAAGGACCTGATTTCGCATGATAATGTGCTCAGAAACCCGTTTGCGGGTTAGTAGGGGGGAGGGTGTTCGGGGAGACAAGGTCTCATTGCCCATGGAGAAACATAGAACACAGAAGGGGGGAAAAGGGGGTTTTGCGGATTAAAGTAGTGCAGGGGAATATTTTGGATGGAGTAGGGGGTTTATGGTAAACCCGCTTTTGGAGGCCCGGGAGGCCCAAAGCAGCGAAGTCACGCAGGGGGTTCTGGCCGTATGGAGGGTGTCCGTTGCGGGAGGGAGCATTGGAGCGACTTAAGACGCGATGGGGGTCTAATCGGGGAGCCGGGCCCTGTTATTGCTCGTGTCTAGGGGGTCCCCTTACGCAAAAGGGGACGAATATGCAGTGAGGGCGATTTAGACGAAAAAAAAAAGTCCTCGTCAAAGACGAGCGCGGCCGGGCGGGTTACGCGTATCTCGGGTTGGGCTAGAGATTCCAAGTTGCGGTGCATTCTGAGGAGGGGGGTTGTAACCCGGATCAATCAAGGGGGTGAATGATACTGGGAAAGAGACCCGGTGGTATGGGCTCAGCGGTGACACGAAGTTCTTATCAGATGAGGAAATAGTGGCAAGAGAAGAAAAGAAAACAGACTGACGCCCGCAGGAAAGCTGAATGAAAAACAAGAGCTGTCATGAGAGCTTTCTAACAAGCTGGTGATTGGGAGTAGGGGGAACTCAACATTTGAATCCTCTCAAAAAGAGAAAGATACTCCAGCCACCGGAGCGATTACGGACGAGCAGTTTTTGGGCCAAGGGGGAAAAGCCAAAAAGAAAAAAATAAGAGTTTTAACCTATTACCTGCGGGAGGAAGAAAAACACTAAGCTTTGAAAACTACTTGCATGTCGACTCGGTTGGAAGAATCCCGGGGGGTGCTTGAAGGGAAGGATCTCTCCATGGTGGAAGCATGCTCATTCGAGGTCACAGCCGATCGACGCGTCGCTTGGCAAGCTTGCTGGCCAGGAAGAATGTAAATCGTGTGTAAAGGGCTTTATGGGGAGGTGAAGAATCTTAGAGGCGGAGCTATGATTTGCAGGGAAAAAGAAGAAAAAGGGCCGGATGACATGAAGTTACGCGGTCCTCGACGGGCAAAGGACCAAAAAAACGTCAATAGAGAAAAAGAAGGGTTCAAAATAACGGGGAAGACAGTCCGACGGGGGGGGGTTCTTCATAGAGCGGTAAAAAAGTGGTGAAGGAAATGAAACTGAAATGGGAAAGCTCTTGGAAGAGTCTGTTCGTGCATCGAGGGGCCATGCAGGTACAAAGGGGGGCGGGAGAGATAACAAAACACGAGGAGTAAAACAGCGAGGAAGGGGAGAAAGGCAAACTCCGATCCACGAACAGAAAGTCTCACGGTATCGCACCATCAAAAAAATCACTAAAAAAACAAAGATACCACAAAGGAGAGTGATGGAATTCGGGGGAATTGGCAAAGTACTTTTTCTTCACGTTGAGACGTGGGTGGGATGGAAAACGAAACTAAACCGAAAACGGAAAAAAAAAGGCCGCATGCAGGGGACAGGAGTTTTTCCACTCATCGTTTGTCAAAGCAAGGGGTATTCTTCAAAGACGCCCCAATGACCGGCTAGTATCCCCATTAAATCGGGCCATCAGCTTGCAAGTCGACACCGGGGGGGGGGGCCTAAAACTAAAGGGAAAGGGGAAATCATGACAAAGGAGAACTAGAATCCGGCGCAAACACAAAAAGATTGCAATACCGAGTAAGATCCTGCGCCTGGAACCAAGGATTGAAAGCCATGGTTGTCTGACTTCCGAAAGCGGGTCCATTGAAGAATAAGAGGGGACAGAAGAAGGTGAGAAGGTATAGGAAAGTGCTGCAATCTGAGAAGAGGGTGAAAATGTTGTATTTAAGACCGTGGCGCCCATCACCATCGTGGGAAAAAAAAAGGGGGGGGGGGGGGGGTGTGGGGGGGGGGGGAGGGGGGGGGGCAAGGGGGGGGGGGAGAAAGGGGGGTGTGGGGGGTGGAGGAGGGGGGGGGGGTTGGGGGTGTGTTGGTTTGCGGGATATTGGGTGGGGGTGTGGGGTTTGAAGGGGGGTTTGGTATTTTGGGGTGTTGAGGCGAGGTTGGAGTGGAGATGGTGGGGATAGGGGTGGGGAGTCGCGACGCCCCCAGGCCCGGTTACCCCTGCGCCTCCGTGCTCGCGGCCGCGTCGTCGTCGAGGGAAAGCGCAAAAAAATTCAAGCACCAAGCCGGCAAACCAGTCGGCAGAGTGGGTACGAAACCGCCACCGGGGGAGAAACACCGAAATCTTCGGACAGTCCAAAAAAGCCTTCGAAAGAAACACCAGCAACGGCGAAAAGACCCTGCCGACCTAACACTAGAAAGAAAACAACGAAAAAAATCGGAAGAACAGGAGAGGGGGACTTTATTGGGATAGTCCCCGAGATCGCAACCAGACGGAATTCAAAGGAAAGAGGCCGGGTCATGCCATTACAGAGAAATACCAGAGGCTCCGTAGAAGCACTGGACGCGGAACGCCAAATGCGATCACAGCCAGCAACCAAAGAAATTGCCAGAAAAAACTCCGAGAGAACCCCCTGTCGTGACTTGAAAAAAAAAAGCAGGAGAAAAGGGCTAAAAAAAAAGGAATCCATAAAAAATAAGCCCGGAAAGAAGAGAGGAACGAACCAATAAGATTCGGTGATCGAGGGTTCGCAAGGACCGTGTCTCCCCAAAGAAAAAAGTCCCGAAAGGGAAACAACGGCGCTTCCGGCCAAAACCTCTGCAGCAAGAATCCGACAAAACTCCCTCGGGAAGGGAAAATGCCCCGGAGAAACGAGGTGACAATAGCGCATAGGCAAGTCAAACCAGACCGCGATGGCGGTTGATTTCCAAGCCACCAAAGGACTCAAGCAAATATGAAGGAAAGTTTTGGAGTAAGGATATAGGGAGGCGTCTCGCAATCAGACGACGGGGGGGAAAGGCCACGACGACAATGCATAAAACGAGTAAAAAAAAAAGAAAATACACGCTGGAATTCCGGGGTTTCAGCACAAGGGGATGCTTCACGTTCGAACTGAATGGGTTCCAAGGAGCAATATCAAGGAGAAACCGGGGCCGGACGCGAGGGACGCATATCTCCATAGTAAAAAGGGTAGTTATTCGGGTCGGGGCGTCCCTTCAGGGTAGCGTCGAAAAAGGAGGGCGGGAATGGGGAAAAAACGCAGAAGGGGGGATCGCTATGTAAATATTTTTCAATACCTCGAACTTCGGTACGACCGGGGCCACCATCACCTGAAAAGAATAAGCATAAATCTAAAGAAAAACCAAAGGCCGAATCAGACCTTTCTACCGTCCAAAGCAAAGGAGGTGGGAAAAAAAAAGGTAAAGGTATTGTAAAGGACTGTTCCGCAAGGAACCATTCCCCGAAGGATGGTCGACATCAAATTGCGAAGCCATGGGGGCTTCTGCCGATGCGGTGGAGGGAAAAGGAGGATCTCCCAGGATGAGACCGAAGTCGGGCAAAGAAAATGAATGACACTCCCGGCGATCGAGTACCCCGAACAGAAAGGGGGAGGGATCCGTCAAAGGGAAGAATAACGATAATAACGGAGGTGGAAAAGAACCCTCATACTCCATAATCTATCGAGGGATGGACGCGACTTAGGCTTAAAATAGATAAAAAATCAAACCGGGAAGTAAGGATTCTGGAGGAATGTGGCCACTCCGTAACCAGAGGGGACGAATAGAGGGGAAGGAGGGAAAAACTGGCAGTTCAGGGACCGAAGAGCGTAGAGGTTCTGCAAGTGGGAGAACTTGGGGGGGAAACCCCGGGAAAGAAACCTGAAATGTTTTACAATCTTCCCAAGATTCTGCACGACAAAGGAATGGCGAATCAGTAGGAAAACCGGGAGGGAAACGCAGGATCTGCGCTTTCCTCGACAGAAGGAATTCTCCCATTCTCTTAATCCATCCCATAAGGTTGGGGGACGCGGAAAAAGTGGGGAAAAGGGAAGGCGGCAAGGTCCGAAAAAAGAGTCTCGGGGGAAGAGATTGCACAGTAGGGAGGGGGGGGGAGGGAGGAAAGGGTCTCTCTGAACCGGACGATTTAAAGAAAGCAAATCAGAAACGCCATCAAGCTCGACATTCGACAATAAATCACGAAAAAGGCAAAAATGTCCGGAAAACTATTGAGATGAGAGATCGCAGCCCAGTGACTAAAGTCCGGCCCCGAACGGCGATTTAATTACGACTGAGTTTTCCAATGGGCAAAGGGGAGAAGTGTCGGGCCTGTCGCCATGGAGTCAACCAGAGGGAAGAGAAGAAGTGTGGAGCGAAGGGGAGGCAGATTGGCGGCGGGGCTCGTTGATAGGAAGAAGCTCATGGATGCGATATACTCGAAGCTCTAAACATTAAGGTCACCGCTAAGGGACCCTCGTGTGGAGGGGGAACAGACCATCAGTTAGGTAGGAAAACTGGGAGGGCAAAGAGAGGTCGGTAAGGGAAGCATAAGTTAATGAAACGACTTGGGATCAGGGGTAACATGGACCACGAGGTCTGGAGGGTGTGTGGGCACGACTGGAGGAGCTGAGGGTCGGTGTGCGGGTTCGTTTTCGTGAGAAGGAGTGTGCGTGTAGTGCGGGGAGAGGTCTCTCTAAACTGCGAAGTCTGCGGAAGGCTTCTGAGAGTGGGTTGCGTGTTGTGTGAGGTGGGGGTTCATTAGGGGGGGGGGGGGGGGGGGGAGTCGCGGGGGAAGAGAGGTTTGTCGGTATTCTTTGGGATTCCCGTGGACAAATTGAGGGAGGAAAGGACACGCGGGCGCCCACCCTGGCAAAAAAGGGGGTTTCAAAAAATCGATTTTTTTAACCTTACGGTCCCCCGAAGGACAAGGGCGGGGAAAAAACAGTAAGCAGGCAAAACGCCGAGGGGGGGCGGAGTCAGCACGGAGGTTATCTTCGGGGCTCATGGGGGTACCACCAAATCCGGACATGTACCCTTGAATCATGAGTTTCGGGGGACTTGGCCTCGAAAAACTCGCCGAACAACAAAAAAAAAAAAGTACGAGGATTCACTGGGGTTTGGCATTTGCGAAAAAAGGCGGAAATGGGTTTGACCCGGTATTATTTGACTTTGGGAGGGGCCTAGGAAATTGACCAGGGGGTTTTTAGAGGGAAGGGCTGTTTCCAGGGTCTTTTGGTTTCTTAAAAAATGGGAGGGTTTTGGCGCCGCAAACCCCCGGGAGAGAGGGGGGGCAGGGGGGGGGAAAGAAAAACCTGGTCCCCCCAGGGTTGGCGTCCCCCGGAGCAAGTTTTTTGGCAACTGTGACGAAAAGACGTGAACAGAGGGGGCGAAAGCAGTGGGAACTCGAGAAGAAAAAAAACGCCAAGGGAGAAATCTGAAGGAAAAAGGTCGGGTGAGTGGGGCTCAAAAAATGGACGGGAGGGAAATGGGTGGAGGGGATCCCCCCGTTTGGATGGTGCACCATATGTAAAAAAAAAGGGGGAACAGGCACCCAGGGAAAAAGAGTCAGGGGTTTACTGACCGACCCGGGAAATAAACCTAATTTCCGTTGTGGCTTCAAGACCCACATGCGGCCTCGTGTAAGTGTGTGGTACTGGGAAAACTACCACGGGAGATCATGGTGTCGCTTGGGGGGGTTCACGGGTAAATTGCTCCGCGAGGGTGGGATGGTATTAACTGGTGGCAACCACTAAAAAAAAAAAAAAAAAAAAAAAAACCCAGTCCCGGTGTCACCCCCATTTTACCTTTAGAAAAAAAAAAAAGGGATGGGCTTGAGCAAAAAATGGCTCAAAATACATGCAGAGGAAACCGCTTTGTCAACGGGAATCTTCGTCCTCGGTCCACAAACCTTGGGAATACTGGCAAGGGGCCCCGGATCAAAAATAAAACGCCAGATTTCCGGGCCCAGTGGGGGGGAAAAAAAAAAACTGGGATTGGCAGGAATAGGACCCTGGGGATTCACAGGAAAACAGAGTATGAAACAAAAAGGCCCAGGGGAAGAAAACAAAAGCGGCCAGGGCAACTCGACATGTAACGAGGGCAAACCCCAACCTGCAAAAAGTGAACAAAAAAGAACTAATAAGAAAAAAAAAGCAAAACAGAAGAAGGGCCTCAAGGGAAACCCAAAAAAAATTTGTTTTTGGGGGGGGGGGTGATAATTGTAAAGGAAAAAATGGATCAGTGCTTGGTCACCCAAAAAGGGGGGTGAGCACGCGGGGGGGTTTAGAAAACGAGATTCCACCGGTCAACGGGGGGAGGGCCTAAAAGAACAGGGCGGCCGTCTCTGCCTCTAAAGTCAAACAAGGCAAAAGGAAGGGGAACGGGAGAAAAAAATTTCCCCTCTGGCCGCACAGAAACTGGGAAAACAAAGCCAAAAAAAAACGCAGAAACGGGAGTTAGCCCACGTAAAGTCCAAAAGGTCTGGACAAAAGGGGAAAAACAATAAATGGTTTGTTAAAGGGAGACTGAAAGAAACACGGCGTTCCAAGTAACAAGGAGCTGAGGAGGTTTTGGGGGTTAGTGGGCACCCTTCAGTTGGGACGCAATTGAGGGGAGGTTGGGGGAACTTGACCCCGGGTACACGGAACCCGCAGAAAAGCGGCCTTGGAACAACAAAGGCAAAAGAGACCCCTCAAAGGATGTTGTCAGGCAATGTCCAGAGGTGGTAAAAACGGAAAAATTGAAGAAAAAAGGGGCAGGTCAAGGCCACAAAACCACAACGCGAGTACCCAAAAGGGGAAAGGGGAACCCCAACAGACGGGGGCCACACTACGCCGCCCCAACCCCCCGGAAAAAATCAAAAGGCGGTGAGCGAGGGAAAAATTAAACAAAAGAAACCGAAGATCCCAGAAAAAAAAGGGTCCACAAAAGGGAAAAGAGGGAAAATGGAAAAAGGGGCCCCAGAAAAACGGTAAAGCATCAAAAAAGATGCGCAATTGTGAAAAAAGGAAACAAGGAAAGAAAAACACAACAGGGGGGGGAAGGTTCTTCCAAGCCCAGACTTACAAAGCAACGCAGAGGCAGTAAAAAAAAACAAGCCGGTAAAAAGGGAGGAGAATTGGGGAGCCCGAGGAAAGGACCCCCCTTGATCTGTGGAGGAAGAGAATGAAATGTTGGAAAAAAACCCGGGCCCCCTAATGGGAAAAGAAAAACAGGAAAAAGGGGAACCATAAATTCCCCACACCCCACGGAAACGGAAAAAAAGGCAGGACACTTCTCAGGGGCACCAAAGAAAGCGGGGGTTTGCAAAAGACGGGGGTGGGCCTGGATTCGGACAGGAAACCGGTGTTGGGCCGAAAAAATCCGTCCCAAAGCACCAAATTAAAAAGGGGAACAAAGGAAGTGGAAAGGGGGCCCAAAGAGCCCCAAACGCAGCAAAGCCACAGTTAGAAATCGCACCAAAGGGGGGAAAGTCACATGGGACCCACCTACTTGGACCGAGAACAAAAGAATGAAATAACAGAACTCCCCAACCTACGCACCCGAGTATACGAGTAAAAAACAGAAAAAATCCCCCCCCCCGAGAAACAGGAACTGACTACGAGCCTGGATTTGCAAAAATGGATAGGTGAACAAAATTGAGAAAAAATCCACATGAAAGTTTAGGAATATGTCGTAGCAGGAACCAAAAAAAAAAAGAAAAACCCCCAAAAGGGAAAAAAGGAAAAGCACACAATGTAACAAAAGGGAGGCTCCCCTCTATAAAAGTCAACCGAGGAAAAAAAAAAACCAAAAGTAGGTCCGGGCAACGGAACAACCGGGCACCCCCAAAACAACGGCAAAAGGGGGAAACCAAAAAAAATAAGAGAAGAAAAGGCCGGGGGGGGAAGGGGTCGCTCCCAAGGACTCAACGCACCGGGAATAAAGAAAATAAAGACAAAAGGGAAGTCCAGAAACTACAAAAGGAAAAAATAAAACACCCAAACGCATCAGAGGGTTGAAAAAAGAGAATTTTGGAACATGGAAATGAGATTGTGGGGTCCCCCCGGACACGAATTCCAAGAAGAAACAAAAGTAACAAAAGGGCGGTGGGACTGAGGGGGCCAAAAAAAGGGGAGCACCTAGGTGGGGAGGATCTCAAACAGATCTTTGAAAAACAGGGATGGAATCCCCACCCACACGGTAAACATTGACCGAAGTAAAAGCAACAAAGAGAAAAACCATTGGGGAAGAAGGGAAATGTGGGGTGCAAGACCACCAGGCAAATTTGCAGGGTTTTTGGAATGTCCAAAAGAGAACCCCCACAACACTACAGGGAAAAACGGCCAAGGTGACAGTAAACATGGTTGGTTGGGCTCTCCGGGGGTTGCCAGGTACCCGAACTCCCGCAAAATCAAAAAAGACGGGGAACGGGGCGAAAAGAAACACACCCCCGAAATTACCCGGAAACTATGGGACCCCCGGAAAATCCCAAAAGGGGATTCCTGGGGACGCATTCCCTCAGAGAACTGTTAAAACAAGGCAACCTGCGTTGCGCCGCCCAAAAGAGAGGGTCCACACAGGGGGGAAGGGAAGTTTTGTTTTTTGAAAAAAAGAAAGGACAAGGAAACGATGAAAGGGAAAGGAGGCCTGGTTTTCGCCCCCTGGGAAAAAAACAGAATACATAGACAGAAGTGCTCAAAAAAGGCCCCCAGTGGGGGGGACGAACGACTAATTTTTGTTTCTAAGCTTGGTTTTTAACGGTGGTCGCGTCTCCACTTGAGGAAAAGTTGTGGGAACAAAAATAAGAGGGGATACCCAAAACTCAGATTGTCCTTAAGAAAACCGGGTCCGATTAAGAATTTCACGGTACTCCCCGGGTTCCAAAAGAACAATAACAGGAAACTAAGGGTGTTCAACGATCGTTCTTCCGCCCGGGTTGGAAACAAGACCTCCAAAACTCCTGACGTCCAAAAAAAGCTGAAAAGGGGGCAGAGGGGTTCGAGAAAAACCATTTTGGGAAAAACCCCCCCCCCCTTACAAGCCCAAAGGGGAGTAACAAGGCACAGCATACTCAACTGCAAGCCGCAGGACCCACGGAGGAAAGGGGGGGGAACCCGCCAAAGTCCCCAAAATGGAGGACTTGGCCACCGGGGGGGAGCATCAACCAATCTTCGAGGGGGGAACATTCGAAATGGGAAACCGGGAAGGAAAGAAAAAAAAAAGCCCACAGTGCAACGAAAAGGCCCGGAAAGCACAAACCGAAAGAAAAAAGAATTCTAATCAAAAGAAGAACAGTTAATAAGAACCAAGACAGAGCGAACGATAGAAAACTGGAGGGGGGGGGAAAAGCCAAGAAAGAACTTAGACTAGGGAAAGATGGGAATCGAGGGGAACCTCACAAAACGGAAGGAGGGGAAGAAAGGACAGCCCACCTAAGAAGGGGAGGGAGGTGATTCCCCAAAAAGTCAAAGGTAACGCTTTCTCAGCTTTTTTCCTTAAAAAAAGAAAAAGGTTGATGTGGGTAAAGGGGACGGAAAAGGTGGAACCGATTTCTACAATAGCGGAAGCAATGGTGGAAAGGGAGCGGTGGTCAACCCACAAAGGGGAGAATGGCCAGACCAGAAAGGGAAAATTAATCAACCTCATGACAAGGGAGAGGTGGGGGGTTTTTTAAGGGAATGTGAAATGAGGGACCCAAGCTCAAAGTCCCGCTTTCTAAAAAAACCCAAAAAAAAAGAAGAACAAATCCACGGCGGGAGGGAGGGAAAGTAGAAAAAATCCGTGAAGCCCGTAACTGGAAACTGTTTGTGGGGGCCCAAAAGCGGACCTAGTGGTTGTTGTTTGTTGGACACGGGGGGGGGACCTGCAAGAAGAAAAAAGAAGAAATGCCGGCAACGAGAATCATGACCAGACAGTGGGGCAACTGATTGTGGGCAAGGGGGAACCGGTTAAGTTTGGGGGCTGGTGGCCCAACAAAAAACGAATCCGGAGGTATCAAAGCAAGGGGAACTTAAAGAGCTAAAGGAAACTCGATGAATTTTTTGACATGGAAAAAAAAACCAACGAGAAAACCCGAAATACGGCAAGCAAATGGGGAAACCCTCCCCGTAAAGAAAAAAAGGTAATTGCACCGAGAAAACGACTATTCTGAATGAATCGTCCTGGGGACGAAACCTGCCAGGAGAAAAGAGGGGTGTCCAACCACATGCAACCGGGTAACGCACAAAAGGGGGGGGGGTGCCCCCCCGGAACTCCCAGGAATCCATTTTTAAAAAAAAGGGGGCAAGAGATTTTTTTTTTGCGCAAGAAAGGGGGGGAATGGTTCTTGGGGAAAAAGGTGACCCTTACAGACAGGGAAGGTGGCCCCAAAATTCCAAAAGGAACGGAGTGGGGGGAAGGCAGGGGTTGAGGAGGGGGGGGGGTATGGAAAAAGTCTGAGGCGGTGGGGCAAAAAGATGTTTTAGCGCCTACGTAAACAGTGGGAGGGCCGAACCGAACCAAGGCCAAAGAATCCACCAAAAAAAAAAAGATATCAAATAAGGGAAACCGATCGGGTGGCGTGGTTTTTGAAGGGGAAAAAAAAGTGCAGAACCAGGAAAAGCCGGCGTGTTTTTGAAAATTGAAAAACTTCAGGAGGGACAAAAAAAGGGGTGCGGGCGTGCTGGCAGAGTATTCACCCTTGGGGGAGTCGGGGGGGGGCATAGAGAAGGACGAGGGACGGACCAGGTTGGGGGACAATTTTTACAAGGGTAAAAACAAGGATGGAGGCTTGAGAGTTTTGGGTGGGGGGAACACACCTTAAACAAATGATGATTTTTTCTTAAATAAAATTCCTGGGGGGGGGTTTGGGTTTTCAAGCAAAGTCTGGGGCGGAACCAAACCCTCACACGCCGCCTCGGGTGCTGTGGGGGTGGATTTTGGGGGCACGGCACTGGGAAATACACGGGGGGGGGGAAAAGGATTGTCCATTAGTGTTTGGGTATGGGCAAACTCCCCAAAGGTTTGGGTTTTTAAGGAAAGAAAGGGGCGGGGGAAGTAAACCAGGGGGAAACGCTGATTGGAGATGTTTTTTTTACTCCCACCTAAAATTTGGGGGGGTGTTTTCCTTGGGACGACGTGTTGGGGGGGGATTTGCTTTGGGGAAGTCAAGGAGGAGTAACCGGAGAGGAAAAAAAAACGGGAATGGGGGGGGGGGTTTTTGGTTATCAAGGAAGAAAAAAGCCGACCGGTGGGAGTGTAGGTTGCTGGGGGGGTGGCAACCTGTCAAATTTGGACCCACATGACCAAAGGACGGGGAGAACTAACCCCGCCGCAGGGAAGTTGTTTTTAGGGCTCGGGGGAGCCGAAAATCCGCTCAGGGTCCTAACGGCGATTTCCTGTGCAGGAAACCGTCTCTGCCGGGAAAGGAGGGGTTTGTTGGAAAGCGTAGCGAACTTGTGTTAAGGCTTGCGAAAAGTTTTCTCCGTTTGCAGGGTGGGGAATTGTCTGTGATGGGGGTCTTGGGGGGAGGGACATAACATGGGGAAGAGCCCCTGGAAAGGGAAGTTGGGGGGGTGGGGTTTGGGCTCCGGGGGGATTGCTGAACACACGAACAATCAACCAAAGCAATTGGTGCGGGTGTTTTGAAGGGGAGGGAGGTGTGCGGAAAAAGCAGTGCCACTTTCCAAAAAAAAAACCACGCTTTTTGGAAGCCCCAAGAGAGGGAAATACCTGGGGGGATTGGGTGAACCAGAAAAAGGTCACGAAATTTGGAAAAAAAGGGGGCACTGGGGGGAAAAAGAATAGGGGAATCCAAATTTGGGTGGGGATTGTCTCAGGGTCAACCAAGCAATAGTGCACCTCAAAAAAGGACATTGTCTAAAACGGCCAAAGCAAAACAACCAGCCCTCGACCTGAGAGAATTGAACACTGAGGCGGACAAAACGCGTAAAGTAAAAGGGGGTGGGGGGGGGGGGACCTGGAGGGGGAAAAAGGTCAGGAAGAAAAAAGAACAAAAGGGCTCCTTTGTTCTGATTGTGAGAAAACCTTGCGACAGCGGAAAAATTGCTAGAAGGGAAAAGAAAAAAAGAGACCCGTTTTTGGTCCGTTTGGGGGGGGGGACAAATTTTGTCCGAAGGTAGGTTACCGACACGGCCGTCCTTCTAAACCTTTGGGAAAACTCCACATGGGGCGGGGGGTGAAAAAAGCCAGCAAATGTGAACCCTGCGGTGTCCCAACGCGGAAAGTGGACAGGTCGGGGAACGGCCAAAGGGGAACAACTGGGGATGGGGGAACCCTTGGAACTCCTGATGAAGGAGCGAGGAAAAGTTGATCCCGTGGGGACCGGTTGAAAAAAAAAATTGCGGAAAAAGATCAAGAAGTGCCGGGGACCATCTGACGGCTGGGGGGAAAAACCGCTTTCCACACTCCCCACAACAGGAAAAGAACGGAAAGAAAAACATTGAAAGCTGGTGAAGCCTGGCAGTAAAAACACAAAAAAAAAGGGAAAAAGAAGCAAAGGAAGGGTGGGGTTGGCCCCCCCAACTCACAGCACTCACAGCCTACAAAGGGGGTTTGGCTTCATAAAGGAGTAAAAAATGATTACCCCAGGGCCATTCAAAAAGGGGGGGGGAAAGAGGTGGGGGGGGAAAAGTCCGTTAAGGACCGGTTACTTTTCACATAGGAGGGCAAAAAGAACCGTTTGGGCTTGCTGGCATCTCTATAAACAGACAAATGAGAACCCCAAAAAACAAAAAAAGGGAGTTAAGGGAAAATGGGGTGGGGGGTCCCGTCGATGGACTCCCGTCTTGGGTTAAAAACCCGTGCCAAGCCCCCCTCATGCCAAACGAAAAAAAAAAATTTGGGCTCACGGGTAGGTAAGGGGGGAAAAACAGCGGGCTCACAAGGGAAGCACGAAAATCCTTGGGGAAAGGGTGACCACCACAAGGTCAAGTCCAAAAAGGGAGGAAGAAATGGGTGTTTGGTATTTGCAAAACCTTGACAGGGGTGGGGGTAGGAAGGTTGGAAATTGGGAACGGGGGGCCCCAGAAAAAAAGCAGGTAAAGGGGGGGGCCCCACCCGGAGAAGGGAAAAGGACCGAAAAAGAATTTTGGGGACCCACCACCAAATGAAGAGAGAAAGCCATTTTTACCGCCGAATCGAAGGATTTTCCAAAAGAAGGAGAAATGCAGGGAAACTACCGGGAGAGACCTAACAACAAATCAAGGCCACAAAAAAATCTTTTGAACCCAAAAGAAGTCCCCTTAAAAAGAAAAATCCAAAAGAAAAAAGTTCAAAATGGGAAACAGACAAAAGCCACCGGGGCTAAAAAAGAGAAATGGAACCCCCCCAACCTGCTTGAAGGCAACCAAAGGAAAGAAAGGGAAGAAACATTCCAAAGGAGTGAGAAAAAACCTCCAGGTTGAGGGGGTCCCCCTTCCAGAAGCTGGGTCCCGGAAAAGGGAACAAAAACTACCTAAAGGCCTATTCTTGTGAAAGGACAGAGCGGTAAGGTCTCAGAACTTGGCCTCCGAGTAGCAAACCCCAGGGGAAGTTTGAGGAGAGTGGAAGGAAAAAATGGTTTTTGGGAGGGTTACTAGCCACCCCGGGGGAAGAACGCAACAGGAGAGAATCGCCGGGACGGAAAAAAGAAAAGCCCCGAACCATCCCCCCGCTCGGCAGGGCAAAACCAGGTGGGCTTGGGGGGTTGTTGTGTCTTGGTCTTAGCACAAACACTGCTTTTTACAAAATACCCAAAGGAAAACCCAATTTTCCAACCGGCAGTGGGGAAAAAAAAAAATTGAAGGAAGACCAACACGTGAAAAGCAAAAAAAAAAAACCTAAAAAAAAAGGAAGAAAAAATGAATTTTTGAAACAACGCCAAGGAAAAGCCTGAGGGGGGGGTCCCCAAGCAAGAGAAACACAAAAGAAAAAAAGACCAGGCCTATAACCCGAGGCAACGACAAAATCCCCCAGGAAGGAGCACCCGAAAGGAAAAGGGGTAAAGCCGAAGAGGAAGTGATGTTCGATTGGGGGGGGTAAAACCAACAAGGGAAAGGAACCGAAAAAAAGGAAGGAAAAAAATATTGGAGAACAAAGGCCCTTTCCCATGGAACCCTGGAAAAGAAAAAAATCCGGAAAGAAGGACCACAAACAAGAACTGGCACCCGAAAGATAACAAGAAAAAACAGCAAGGGCAAAATATCCGGGGAGGAAGAAAAGGGGGGGAAACTGAAAGCAAAAAGAAAAGGAAAAGCTTCTAGTAAAGAAAACCCTACACAGTGGGAACGGGCACTGTAACGCCCAAGGGGGGAACCTCCGAAAGCAGGGACAAAACACCGGGAAAATCCCATGAAATGAAGAAGACGCAACGGAAGAGAAGAAGGGGACGGAAAAAATCCCCAAAACCCACCGAAAAGAGGACCGGGTGAAAAGAAGGTGGGGGTGAGGGACCAAAAATACTGTGGGTAACCCCCCCCCAAGCCCAAAAAGCCAGCGACGGGTTTTTAAAGGGGGGAAAAAAAGAAAAAAGCCACAACCGGCGGGGGTGGACCCTACGAAGGCCAACCCTCCGGGAAAACCTGAAACTCAAGAAAAAAAAAAGGAAAAAAAGGGACAGTTAAAAAAGAATGCAAAGGAAGCAAAAAGGGGGAAAGCTCAGGGAAGACCACGCCAACAGCAACTAACCCTTTGAACCACGAAAAAGGGGGGGGGTTTGTTAAAAAACACCAAAAAGGGCTTTGGGGTTTTGTGGGGTTTATTTCCAAATAATCCACCACGAGTAAAGAAAAGAAGGTGCCGGAGGGTTTGCGGGGGAAGAGCCTGGGGAGGAGCATTGGGGCCAGTGGGGGGATTCAAAAACCTCTCCCAGGGGACGAACTCTTTTGTGGTCCCAGCTAAGAGAAAGACACCCCCAAGACCCTAGAAGCACAACCCTCAAAAAAACACTTGTCCAAAGGGACAACCAACGCCGTTGAATTCGGGAGACCAGAAGAAAAAGGAGACAAAAAAACTTGCGGAAAACCCTGTTCTCCAAAAAATCTTTTGGAAGACAAAGGTGCAAAGGGAGGGAAAACAAGAGGGTGGGAAGGGACCGAGAAAACACGGCCGTCACACGGGGAAAAAAGTGACGCACCGGGGAAAAACGCCGACAGAACTTTTCCAGTTTTCCAAAGTAAAAAAGGTTTTTTCGAAGAGAGGGGAAAGTCAGAAAACGGAAAAGACTAAAAGTGTGTGAAACCGGTAAGCGGGGGGTTGGGGAAACTGGACAGGGGGGGGAAAAATCGGGACCTGGGATGCGGGTGAAATTTGTGCATCACGGGGGGGGGGGGGGACTAGGAAGAAGAGACAAAACCATTTTGTTAGGGAAAGGACAAGAGGAGGACGATCCGTTGACCACCAAAAAAAGAACCCAAAAATGCAAAGCTGGAAAAAAGAGGAAGGCGCCGTTTTTAAGGATCCCGACAAAGGTTTCCCTACTTAACAAGGTCAACCAAAAGCAAAAGTTCCAAGGGGGACTTTGGGGGAGGGAAGGAACGGGGTCCAGTCCCTTAAACAAAGAGGTCCCCGGAGAAAAAAACGGAAAGGAGAAAAAAGAAACCGCATTTCAAAAAGAAGTGATGGGAAGCCATCGAAGCAAAAAGAAAGGAGGCTGGGGGCCGAATTGGACAACAGGGGGGAGGGAAAAAAAAAGGTGTAAAACCAGTACGAAAGGGGGTCCACACCGGAGGGGGGAAAACGGTGGGCCCAGAAAAAAAGTCCTGAAAAAGGGAAGGAAAGGACCAAAGGGAAGCAACCCCAGAACCAACCAGAACCTGAAGAGTGGTAAACAACTCGCACGAGGCACAGGTGTTTAAAAGGGGGGGTATAAATCCAAACGAAGCGCTCAAAATAAAAGGGGCACAAAAAAAAGAGTTCCATCCAACTCAGATATCCCCGAGGAGGGTGAAGCTCTCCACAACAAAGTCGTAGGGAAGGGGGGAAAAAAAAAAATTTTTCACAGAGGAAGAGTATCAGTGAAGGGTCTTACCCAGGGCGGGGATGTTGTGGGAACTCGTTGGTTGGAAGACTCGTTTCAGAAAAAGCGGGGAAGGGGGGGGGGGGTTACCCCCAGACTGCGATGTTCTTTGAACAGATAGCAGAAAAACAACCCACTGGTTCCCAAAACTTTTCCAAAAGAACTGGGGGGAAAAACCCGGCGCAACCCTTGGAAAAAGAAAGGTGGGGGGGAGGACCCCCGGAATCCGAAAAGACAAAACAAGGAAAGGGGGGGTTTAACAATCCTAACCCCCGGAAAAGGGCCGAAGTAAAGTAAATGACACAATGGCGGAAAAAATGTCGGGGGGGGAACAAAAGAAAGGCATGCTGCAAAAAAGGAGAGGGAAGGGCGGCCCTGAGACCGCCTCTGGAGGAAAAAACGTTTCCTGAACGAAAAAAAAGGAATTTTTGGGGTTGCTTTGGGGGGGGAACACCGGAAAGAGTCGTGACGGCACGGGCGGGAAGACAGAACCTTCGGGTTGGGGGGGAAAAGAGATGTTTTGGCATGGGGGTCGTGTGGGGGTGGAATGTGGGGGAACCGTTAACGAAGACCAGGGTTTGAAGCGGGGAAAAAAGGGGAGGTGGACCAAGGTTTGAGAGACCGGGATAGAAACAAAGGAAATGATTTTAACAAATAAAAACCCCCAAACCCCAAACGCGAAACAACAAAGCCAGTGAAAAAAAGAGAAAAAGAAAAATGGTCGGGAGGGGGGAAAGGGGGGGTCAAACGAAAATAGGAACGAATTTTACCCAAAAAAGGAAGGTTCAGAATAAGTAGGAAAAGAAGGAGTAAAAGCATCATGAAGAGGTCTAACAATTTTCAATGGAACCAAGGCCCCAAAATCGTTTGGGGGAAAAAACAAGTTTGCAAGGAAAATTATTTTTTTTGGAGGGACAAAAAAAGGAAGGTGTGTGGTTCGGGGAGTTACTCCCCAAAGAACAAAAATAAGGACCGGCCAGACCAAAATGGGTAAACGCGGGGGAGGGAAGGACCCAAAAGGGGGGAAGTGTGTTAAATTCCGGGACAATGCCCGGAAACAGGGGGGTTGAAAAAAGATAGGGACCGATAAGAAAAAACCAAGACAAAAGCAGTCACGAAGAAAACCTGCAAAAAAATGGCCAGGGAAAAGGGGGCCGTGGAAAGGGGGGGAAAATCTGGGGGGGAATTTTGTGTAAAAAGAAAAAGAACAACCAGCGCCACGGCGGGGTGTGAAACCATTGAAAAAAAATTCGATTGGACCGCCTATTGGGCGCCCGGGGGGAAGTGACCACTAAACCATCAGAAAGGGGCCTGGGATTCGAATGACATAACGTGGAGACAGGGGGGGGGGACAATTCTGGGGTGGGGCCCCGAAAGGGGAGCAAGAGTGGGGGGCAGGGAAATAAACCCAACCGGGTTTGGGCTTTTTCCCCTTAAGGGTCAGGAAAACTTAAATGGTGGCGGGGGGGGGGAGGGGGACAAGGGATCCAAGGAGGGGACATCCGATTCAAACGAGGTGGTGAAAGGGGGGGGGTGATTTTTCCTGTGGGTTGTCCACACAGCTTGGGTTGGGGGACCTTGAAAAGCTCTTGGGGTCCTTTTGGCCGTCCCGGGGGAAATTTTTTGGGGGAGGGCAAACACCAGGGGGTTGGTGGGGGTGGTTTGTACCCAAGGGCAGGGAAAAGGGTGTCCCCCCTGGGAATTAAAAACACAACGGAGACAAGGTTCCAGAAAGGGGGGGGGGGGGGCCCCCTTGTCCGGGGGACCTTTTGGTGTCCGGACCTGCAAGGGGGGGTGTTGGACTGGGAGTCAAAGGGGGAGAGGAAAAAGGCAAAAGCAGGGGTTTGGGGGTTGGTTCAAACAAAAAGTGAAAACCAGGGAACCGTCACTGAAAAGGTTATTCAACAAAAAATTGGGGCCTCAGGGGGAAAACCCAATTACCAAGGCACCACAGATGGGCAAAATTAAAAAGAACGGGGGGAAAGCAATGGAAGTTGAAATGGGGGGGGGTAGGGAAAATTGTGGAGGGAAGGGGGAACTATACCGCCAGCAGGGCCCCTCGGGCCAAGTTAACACACTGGTTCCCAAAATTCCGGAGGGGGTCAACGGGGAAGTGGGGGGAAAAAAAAACAAAGATCTCGGGTTTAGGGCGTCATGGAAAGGTCACCCCCCTGGGGAACTTGGGAAATGGGGGAAACGACCTGTTGGATGATAAAATGATTTGACAGGGGGGGGTTTGCACCAATACCTGAGAAAGGGGAAGGGACAGTTTAAAACGTGGGGGGTTTGGGCTTGACAGGGGGGGGGGGGGGGACGAAAGTCCAACGCGGGTTTGGAACAACCCTAAAACTGAAAAGGGACTAAAGGGGTCCCGGAAAGCCAACCGGATGTTTTTCAGTAATCATGGGGGGGGGAACGTGTCTGCTCAGAAATAAGCAACAGGACACCCAAAACTCAGGGCCCAACGAAACTAACAGGGACGTGGGCTTGAAAAAAAAGGGTTTTTTGAGCCACGATTGGGGGGGGGTTCAAATGGATTTCACATGGGGGGTTAAAAGCCCATTGGTGATCCACAACAACCGTGTAAACGACTCAAACATGGCCAAGTCTTTGAAAAAATCAAGGTCTTTCTAGGAGGACACAAACACGCCCCCCCACAGAGAGGATAAAAATTACCGTCTAGTGCTTTCCCTTGAAACAGGGAAGACCGAAGAGTAGAAGGTGGGGGGGGGGGGTTGAAAGGGGTCACAAAGACCGCCTTTAAAATACACCTGGAAAAAAAAAGGTTCTCCGTGCCCTCAGATCGTGAAAGGAAAGGGAGTCGGGGGGAAAAGGGGAAACAATTTGAAAACGTGGTGGGTGGGAAAACCTTCCTCCCCAAAAGTCTTCGAGGCCATTTAAAGAAAAGGGCCGGGAACAAACATGAGCCCATGGTTCAAAAAACGCCCTGGGGGGGGGGTCCCATCACGGCGGAGTGTTGCCTTGTACAGGGTAAAGGGCCGGAAAGGAGTTGTGCCCCAAAATAAACTGAAAGGGCCCGACCAAATCCAGGGTGAACGGGCACCTTAGGACTTGGGAGCGAAAAAGGGGTTTTCAGGGGGAAAAAAAGACGGTCGAGCGTCAGAAAAATGAATGGGGCAAAAAAGTTAAAATCAAATTGCTGCCAGAGCCAAGGGGCCTCCTCCCGCCGCAAAAAGGTACGCCGGGCCAGAAGGGGAAGGAAAAAAGTAAAAAAGAACAGGACGGAATGGGGGTGGGGGAAAGAAAAACCATCAAGACTTAACGCCAGACCCAAACTTTTTTGGGTTTTGGGCGTAAACAAAAAAGAAAGGGAACCAATTTGGACAGGGGCCTTGGGAGGTGAGAAGATGTTAAATAACCGTTAGTGAGGTTACACGGGGTTCGGGAAGGCAACTGCCTTTGTGGGTTTTTTCCCACAAGACGGTCGGAAGAAGAGGGGAAAAAAAAACCATTAAAGCGCCAACCCAACAAACTTAAAAGGAGGAAAGAAGTAGGGGGTCAAGAGTGGCCCCTGGTGAAAAAGGGCAAGCCCACAAAACCCTAATGCCCACAACAAAAAATTGAATCAAGTATGGAACACAAAAGACACCGTATTCAAAAAGAGCAAAACGAAAATCATTTACGCTAAGAAAGGGGACCCGCCCAAACCAACTTGGAAAAAGAGGGAAAAAAAGGCCAACCGGGATGGATGGGGGGGGGGACCAAAAACCTTTTTCTTTCAAGGGAAAGGGGAAAAAAAAAAACCAGGGGGTTGTGTTGTTTTGGGAGGGGGTGGGAAAGGTGTCCTAGACCGCGGGAAGGCGTTGGGGGGAGAAGAGAAGGCCCCGGAACAGACAAAATGGGGGACAAACCCCAGTTTTCAATAGGACCCCGCGGGGAAAAGAGGGGAAAAAAAAGACTCCAAGCAAAAAGACAGGAGAGAAAACGAACCGGGGCAGGATCAAAAAGTGATTAAAATCCAGGGGTCAAAAAAGGGGGGACAAAGGAAAGACCACCGAAAAACGGAAAGCAGGGGGAAAAACTTAAAGTTAAGCAAAAGGGAGGTTCACAACGCCCAGGAAAAAAAATATCAAGGGGGGAAGTCCCCAAATAAAAAATAATGAGATAACCGAGAAACCACCGATGCAAGTAAGCACTGGCGTAAAAACCAGCGGAAAAAACCATGTGTCCAAGCCAGTCAAGAAAGCGGTTACTCCCCCATTTAAAAAGGAACAAAAAACGGGAAAAAAAGAGCGTGAATTTAACCAAGGAGAAAACCAGGTGGTGAACAATCAAATTGGTTTTGAGGAATATGAAGATGTGGTTGAGGTGTGGGGGAAACAAGAAAACCAGAGGGGGGAACTCACCAAACAGCCGTTGGTAAAAACAAAAAGAAACAAAGATCGTCAGTGGGGACCCCAAGAACCCACTAAGCTAGGCGAAGGAAAGGAAAATGTTTTAAAATTGGTTTCTTCGCGCAAGGCCACACTGGCAGGTGAAGAAAAAATCCCGGCAACCAAAAAAAAGGGGACCCCAGCAAACAGGGAGGGGGGTGGGGAAAACCGGGAATAATCCAAAAACAAGGGATCAAACTAAAAAAATAGAAAAGGGAGAAAATTCTGAACCAAGGGAGGCAACCAACCGGGAAAAAAAAGCAAAAGGGGACCAGCAAAAGGCTAACAACGAACAACGCCCAATACCTAGATCCCTGGAACACACGGGAAACTGAAAACCTCCCAAGAATCAAAAAAAGGGGGTAAGGAAGAAGGACCCGGTCGGGGCTATTAGTCAAAAAAAAAAGGACAAGAACTTCCATTACTGACAAAGAAAAATAGGGTTTCCGTAGGCCGAAAACCAACTGGGGTAGGGGGGTGTCCCCCCATGAGCCAACAGAAAAAATAAAAAAGAAGACGGTCGCAAACAGGAGAAATAACAACCCCTAGCCCGAAAAAAAACAAGAAAGGGGTTCCCCCCGATCAAAACGAAGTGCAAGACGCCCAAAGGCACAAGCCAAGGGACCCCCAAAAATCAAAAACCAAAGAAGACCAAAACTGCGTTAACTTGAACGGGCGGGGATCAAAGAAGGGGGGGGGGGGGTGGGGGGGGGGGGAAAAAGAAAAAGAAAAAGCATTATTCAAATACGTTCAAGAAGAAGATTCCATAAAAAGCACTCAAAGAACAAGTACAAAAACAAACTTACGCTGGGGGAAAAGAAATGGTCTTAAAAAAGGAATGGAGCCCTTTGTCTCCCCACCGAAAACCGAAAAAAAAGAGAAAGGGTGGTGTTGAAAAGAAAGCAAAAAAAAGCCAAAAATGAAAAAAACCTTCTCAGAACAAGAACTTCCAGGGACAAAAGAAAAAAAGTGAAAAAAAAAAGACAGTGATCCAAGAGACTGGAAAAAAGAAATGGCCAACATTATGGCCCCCGGATTGGTAAAACCGAGGTACAAGGAAGCAAAGAGATGAAAATACGTTGAAAAGGAACAGAAGAAAACCCGGGATTCGTTTGATTACAAAAATAATAAAAACACAGGGGGGACACAGGGTTGTAAAAAAAGAATGTTGGGTTCGAGTATCCATTCACGAGAGGGGGGGGAATTTTTGACCAACCCGCGCCACCAGGAGACCTAGCAGTTGAAAACCAACAAGAAAGCCGAGGCGAAACCAGAGGAGAAATGCACCAAAAGGAAAATTCCCCCAAGACGTTACTCCACAAAGAAGAAGATGGGATTGAAAGAACAAACTGAAAAAAGGGTTCTTCGCAAAAAAGCGAGGGGGTTATACAACCAAGTTGGAACAAAGAAAGGTTCACAGAGAAAAATACTGAGAACCAGGGGGGCATGGAGGTTTCCTCCCTCCTTTAAGAACCAGGGCTCTTAAAGAGAACAAGAGGGGTCTTAGGCAAAAAAAGGGGACGGGTTAAACGGAAGTAAAGTCAAACTTAAAATTTGGGGCCACAGGGCTTTACTGAGAAAAAGGGCGAGGAATTTTGCAATCCAGAGAAGGGGGGGGGGTGGGCACCAGGGGAAGAGCACAGCGGTTTAAAAACGGGGGGAAAAAAAACGGCCCTCGACTTCGTTGTCCAACGTGTCAAAAAAGGGCCAAAAAACTCAACAAGGCAACAGGGGGTTTTGTGAAAAAACCACGAATTCGTCAACCCCGCCGGGGGCCAAGAAGGAAAACCCTCACAATACCGTAAGGAAAAAGAAAAAATTTCCAAAAACTGGGAAAGAAGGTTTTTTTAAGGTCCCCCCTTGCACAGGGGGAGAAAAGGGTCCAGGGGCCGGGAGCTAAGGCAGCGAGTAAAAACGGGCCGGGGAGGAAACACGTGAAACCCCCCCATGAAAAAAATACCAGAAAAAAAAAGGAACAAAAAAGGAATGGGGTTGCCTTCACAAAGGAAACGTCTGGGGGGGGAACCCATTTTTTCTAAATGGGACCCGAAAGGAGGAGTTTGAAAGTCTGCAGAAAAAGGTGAGGGGGGAGGCCAAGACAAGGCGAAGACCATGCTCCCAGAGAGGAGGGAAAGAAAAAAGACAGCAAACTGAGCCGAAGGTTTTTGAAGGCCAATCCAGAACCTGAAAAAAAAGAATGGGCAACCCCCGAAAAGAAACAAAGAAGGAAGGATTAAACGTCAAG
>Ga0179593_1530862_pt1 | contig 25612 bp, 24 predicted proteins | sample CZODoug2_1_08_16_FD_185931 | JGI IMG/M metagenome (GOLD analysis project Ga0179593, IMG submission 185931) | Vadose zone soil fungal communities from Angelo Coast Range Reserve, California, USA - CZODoug2_1_08_16fungal (PacBio error correction) | ecosystem: Environmental > Terrestrial > Soil >...
CGATCAGATCAGCAAAAGGGAGGTTGGGGGTCGAAAAAAACTTGAAAAGTCCTATTCGGGACTGGAGGTGAGACACGACCCGGCTCGTGGGGGGTCAAGAGCGTAATGTCGAATCGAAAAAAGTACGTGCCCGCGGTCTGTCCAGCTGACACGGAATCGCCAAATGGGCGTGCGTCGCACGGGCGGGAAAGGCGTGCAAAACGCCGTGAAAACCAGAGTGACCGTGGACACCCTGGCAAAACCTGCTTGCGACGCCCGAAAAAAAAATCAAAGCGCCCCCGGCAGGCCCGAATGCAAAAACGAAGACGAAGGAAGAGAAGAAGTAACTCCTCCCAGCTTCTAGGGGGTCCGGAACAAGCGGAGCCACCGTTGGTGGCGACCCAACGAGCAGAAAAAAAGACGAGACCCCCAAACAAGCAATACACCCTCACCATAAAAGGATACCCCGAGTGATTCAGTGCAGGTCTGACGTACTTTCAAGGGGGGGAAGCGCTCCGTCAAGGCAAAAAAAGAAGACAGCTCGCACAAAACTGAGAGAGAAGAGTCGCGTTGCTTACGGGAATGGCCAGGCAACAGGAGGTGCCAGAAAAACTAAAAAAAGCCAATAAGGACTAGAGACGAATTCGGTCCTGAAAACTCACGCTCATGTTATGGGGGATCAGGGGAGGGAACAGATCTGGGGCAAGGTAGGCGGGGGCTTCTCACGGAAAAGAACTTATCGGCCAAAAAACTGTAAAATAGGCCGAGGGAAGGCAGCCAGCGTTAAGTAGCATCGTAAACGCGATCGGCTTGGGTAGAAGAAGCAGGAAGCGGGCAAAACGCGTTGGCAGCCTTCTTTGCTAGGGTAGCTTCGGCGAGGGGGCCACGGGAGGTACAATTTTAAGAGGACACGCGAGTTGGAAGCCTGACTGCCCAATGAACGTCAAAAGACAGGGCGGCACAATTCCGTCAGGGCACCACAGCGTCACGTTCTTCCTAAAAAAAGGTTCTAGACTTCGCGGCTAAACAAAGACGCGTCGGCCGGGCTCAACCTCAGTCTCACGAGCATAGTCAAGAAACCACCGTTTCACAAAAATCTGGAAAGCGGTTTCAGGAGGAAGAGGTTCTCCGGAATTGGGGGGACCCGCAAAGGCGAGGCAAGGAGCAGTTCACTATCACAACACCCGCTTAGATGAGGGGGGCTTCCGGGCGCGACTGGAAGCGTCAACACGAGCAAAAGTCAGAAAGAAGAAGCTAAAAAGTCTTAATGTACACACCACAACCCCCCCTAGATCGAACCGATGGCGGAGGGGGGAATCTCAATCAATTTAGAGCCGGTGTGCGCTAACGTCGACGCATCAGGGAGTCTATACTGATGCGAGACAAAGTGTGTTCCTAACGACGACCTAATCCTGTCTCGAGAAGTCTGCATAGCACCTGGATCGCCCGGCTATCCTGGCCCATAGATTCAGGAAAAGCAAGCTCGGGGAGGAAGCTGAATTAGCGCTGAATGGGGGGATAAAAACGAGGCTAGGAAGTCCTGTTTCGTAGCCATCGTCTCGCGCACCAATAGGCGCAAATGCATGAAAACACGACGTTACTCTCTGATAAAGGTACAATGGAGCGGATCAAAAAACAGTGTTATCTTGCAAAGAAGGTCAAGCAAGACCGTCTCAAGTGCGTAAGATCGCTACAGATTTACCAAAGCCCCAATTATCTAGATAAAATGTTTGTTCGATTAAAAGCAAAAACGAACCCTTTGTGATTACGCAATTGCTGGAGATTCCCCCCGGCGAAATCAGGGTGAAAACAAACGTGGACCAACTCTCTTGCGGATCTCACTATCAAAGGGCTATCAAAAAAGTACTCCTTTCAAACCTACGAGGCTACAGAAGTCCCATCTTGTAGCGGAAGAGAATGGAAAAAATTTAAAAGAAAGAAAAATGCTTATGCGCCGGAAGACGATCCTGTTGATGCAATTGGCGAGGGGGAGCGAATCTAGGCCTGACCACACAACCGTGCTTCCTATCGCGGTCTTAAGGAAGGGAGCATAATCAGAATGAATCTCGCGTAAACAGCCAAAGTTTGTGGCAAGTACCATCATGGTTTTTCTTTTCAAGTCATAAAGCATCTTCAAGAAAAAAGACTCGCATGCTTCACGAAAGTTCACAAAAAGCAAAGTCGGTCGAGCACTAATCGTGCAGCGCGAAGGGAAAATAATGACGACGGAGGGGGTTCGCCGAGGGGGGTATACTAGGACTGTCGGCCACGAAAAAGGAAGAGGTCCAGAAGGCAGGGACAAAACAGCAGAGCTGTTTAGAAAGGAAAGAGCTCGGTTGTGAGAGACAAGGGCTGAAATGGTTCCTAAAAAAACAGCTGACCCGAAGGGGCGGATTCAAAGAGGGGTTCTGTACTTCGCAGTTCAAACTCAGGTGATCTCGAAAACACCATGCTTAGGCCAGCTAATTGCGGAGTAACCACTATTATTTAGAGGGCTAAACGAAAAAGTGTCAAACCCAAGAGGGATCTTAAGAGTGAACAAGTGGGCTGAGGGTTTTCGAGACGGAAAGGTTCAAACTTCGGAAGTTCGAAAGCTCCGGGAGGGACTTCTACCATCAAGGAGGTGAGAAGAAACCACGGATGAGTACAAGAAAGAGTAAGTAGTCGGGCGCAGGGCGAATTGAGCGTAAAAAGTAGAAGGAATGTCCTGTCGACCAGCTTGGGCAACGGGACGAAAAAGCCTCTTAGGGAAGCTAGAGAGGGGGACCGACGCTTCATTGGGTGGGTTGCGCGCCCACAGCGCGTGTCGGAGCAAAAGAGCAGAGACGGGGTCATTCCTCTGCGGAAGAAGGGAACCATGGGAAAACAGAGGAAGGAATGCCAAGAGGGGAGGCTGCGGTAACACATCTATCGCTGCTGGATCGGTGGGGGTAAAGCAATTGAAAAAGAAAAAGTTAGGAGCACCATACCATCGAGCTCGACTGGCTTGGTACTAATAAGGAGACCGTCTGTCAAAAGAAAAAAGAAAAGGGGGAGCACCAGCCAGCGCATCAAGACCGGTGCCCCAGAGAAGCAATAACTGTGCGCTGTGGGTGGACGGAGGTTGAGCAAGGGGGAGGACCTGAAGCGGACGATACCAATATAGAAGAGAAACACGCATAGGGCTTTTCCAAAGGGAGGGTCAGGCCGAGTATGATCCGCGCCCAGGCAAGAACTCGCAAAAACAGTGTGATGGTAAAGCTCACGAACAAACGCACACGAGGAGCTACCTGGGAAGAGGGGGCATACCTGAGATGAAAGGTTGATACATTGAAGGTCGCCTCGACAGCAGGCCGGTAAACCACTGGGGGGCTATCCAGTCGGAGAGTAAAAATTGTTGAAAGAACTTCCGATATCGTAGAAAAGAAGCACAAGAGAAATTGGAAAAGGGGGTTTGGCGAAAAAATCTAGAAAAAGTTGACGCCAACCTGAAGTCCATTGGGAAATTTCTTGGGAGCTGCTGTGAAGGCGAACCCCACAGGTTAAAGTAACCAGTTGGAGATCTGGCTTCCCACTCGGGAAAATTACGAGGAGATAGGAGGGAGGGCCTAAAGAAGATCCGCTCGCCGATTAAGTATCCAAATCAAAAAGGGGTTCAGGCACAAGGAGAAGCAGTCGTGGGGTGAAAATCCGTGAAAAAAAAAAAAAAGAGCAGTTGTCTCGGATCCTGGGGCGTCCTAACAGTAAAATGACGATAAACGTAAACGGGGCAGAAGATGCCTAACTGAAGTCACGCGCTCTGACATCACACAAGGGTGTCGTTTCCGACAGAGGGGATGCACCCAGGATAGGAAGAGGGCAAAAGGGGGGGGCTATGACGCTCCGGAGAAGGGATGTCGGCGAGGTGCGAAATCTTCCTCTTAAAAGAAAACAAAAATCATTATCATATGCTGAGCAAGGAAAGAGACCGCAAGGAGAGCAGTAAAAGGATGACTGCCGCCCACAACAGGACGAAACAAAAAAAGGTTGTGTGCGAGCTAAAAAAGTGAGAGGAAGAGGCGCGCAAAGGAAAAAAAAAAGGTTTGACGTTGCCGACAAGAGAGCCTACCCGGAAAATCGATCTCCGCGAAAAAAAGCGTGTGGATAGGAAAACTCTGCCAGGAGCGACCGGCAAAAAAGATAAAATACTCGTCCGGCGTCGCGATATAAACGCGAGGGCGGTGGTCGACCACTTTGGAACGCTGCCGCTATACGTAAATCTGATACAGCAACTAAGCCCCGAAAAAAGGACGCGAAAAGTGGTTTGGCGCTAATCGGTAAGGCGAGGACTGGCAAAAACCTTTGACCCGGGGCCGGGACTGCCGGCGTAAGAAAACGTTGGCGGCGCCATTATGAGCAAGGCAGTAAATCGCCGTGTAAAAGCCAAACATCCGCCTGGGACAACAACGCAAAGGGAGCGCTGAGGGGGGCGACGCCAGAGCAATCACGGAACGCGCGAGGCCGCGAGAAAACGTCGGAACGAAAGCAATATCCGAGCAAAGGAAAGGGAAAAGCTACTCCCCCTCTAGGGAGGATAGGACTATAAACCACTCCACTTGGGGGGGGAAATCAAATTCAAAACTAGACATCAAAAGCGAAAAGAAACCACCATAGGCAGGAATACCGAAAAGGAACAAATACTGGAAAAAGAGTTCGTCAGTAACAAGTGGTGAAGGAAGCGGGGAAGCTCCATTAGCTCCGGAAATCGCGGCACCGGCTGAAAGAGCCCTCACAAAAGGTAGAGGAAAAGAAACTGGAGGGGGTTAGGCCGTGCAATCAAGGCCGGTGCGGAAGCGAAAATAAAAAACACGGCAAAGATAAACAGGGCTTCCTGTACTCATCGTGAAGTGGGTGAAAGGGGAAGGTGGGAGCAGGATCGGAAATGATCTTGCTGCGGGCTAGCTCTGCGAAGGACAGAAACCAATCGGGAGTTGGGGCTCGAACGATGGCCCCACTATAAAACGACCTGAATAGTGCCTGGGCTAAGGAAGGCATGTGAAACGCGGGGGGGACGAGGGGGGAGTCCTCGCAAGAGCCCGTGCGGGACAAGTCTCGCAAGACGATGGTTGCCAAGGAAAAACAAGGGAAGTGCCAGCGAGGTCCCTTGATCGGAAATGGAGGCAAACCTACTTTAGAAGAGCAGGACGCAAAACGATCGGCACCGGTAGGGTGAACCAAGTACGGGGAGGGCCTGTAAAAAACAAGAGAGGTTCTGGGAGAAAAAAGCAGCTATCATATCACTAGCGGGATCGTCTCAAAGGTGGTAGACACAGGAATCTCCTCAGGAAAAGACGGGAACGCTGAAAAAAAAAAATAGACATTTCGTCCTCATCTAAAGATTCAAGATCAAGCAGGGGGAAGAGGGGGGAGTCTAAAGCATTTTCATTTCTCAGAAGGGAGCTCAAGCAACTCCACGGAAAGATGAGCCGCGAAGTCGCCTAAAAAATGCCCACCAAACCTTCGGCGGGCAGGAACAAATCTACTAACCATGGAGTGTTTGCGGTGAGGGAAAAAAGATACGGAAAGCTTGATCGCTAGTGACAGAGAATCGGAATTTCGAGCCGACGGGACGAAGGCCGGTGGACGCCTCGCAGAAAAAGCATCTCTGGGAAGGTCTCCGCCGGGGAGCAAATCGCCCCGGAAACCGCTGAGAGCAGGGGAAAATACCTATTCAGGAAAAAGAAGCGATGGGAGAAAAATATTCGGGGGAGACGAAACCTCGCGTGATCCTGTTCGCGCAAACCCGGAGAGACTCCTGAAGAAAGCACTTCTCGGGCGAAAAGTAAAGGGTAAAAACAAACGGGGACAACTCTGTCGGCAAGCACCTGCTATATCGACAAAAGTTGAGCTAATCCCCAAAGTCAGACTAGTCGAGCGGCAGCGCCAAAGAATCATCGCGAGGGGAATCTGCACTGGTTTCAAAGAAAGGGGACTGCCATTTTAAAAAAAGTGAGAGGGAAGGGAGCAAAACCTGTGGAGGAGGAGAAAAACCGAGATGCAAAAAAGAAGGGGACAGAAATGCTGGAGAAAGGACAGAATCTCAGGGACTTGCTAAAACATCTCTACGGAGAAAAAGAAGCACTACAGGAGATAACGGCTCAAAAAAACTGTCCGACCTTAGACGAAGCGACAGAATAAAACCGCTGCGAATAGTAAATGGCAGCCCAAGCTGAAAAAAAACACCTTGGATCTAATAGAATTGTCGCAAAGAAAAAATCAGGAAAACCCTAAACACAGTGAATAAAGGGAAGCTTCACCAGTCGAGAATAAACAATGGGCAAAGTACTGCGACCGAGCCCTGGGACGCACCACAAGAAAATCGGGGGGACTGGGAGTTTCAAAAAGGAGAAAGACCAGCCAGGCAACCAAAATCTGAAAACAGGGTCACCAATAGCAGGGTCGAGCAAAGAAAGAAGACGCCAGGGGAAAAAAAAGATGGCCCTATCTGAAAGAGGGATGGGAGAGCCAAATCCAAAAAAAGGTTGGGGCAATGGGGCTTAACGAGCAGGTAAATAAATCTAAAAAAAAGACCAAGATACGGTGAAAAGAATAACCGATAGTGAGAACAATTTGATTCCTTGCTCGAAAAACTCTGAAAAGTCTCCGCAAGTGCTAGGAGTAGTACCGGCAAGGAAAACTGGCGTTCTCCGGGATGGGAAGACCAGAAGGTACCTCCAGAAGGAGGGCAGAGGATAGAAAAATCCACTGTCTGACGGGCCGAAAAGAATCTTGGGTTAACCCCTACTGAAATGAGCACGAGATCTCGAAGACTAACCCTAAAGCTTTGTGGGAAGAAAAAGGGAAAAGTTAAATGACTACGATATAAGTGTATCTTGGAAGATGCCCCAAAGTCGAAGTCTAGAATTCTATATACAACAAAAGTGAACGGTAGATATAGGGGGAATTCGTGAAGTAACTTGGATCTTGAGAAATAAATTAAAGATGCATGAAACTTAAAGCTAATTTGCAAGGGAAAGAACGAGAAAATTAGTTTCTCGAAAGATCTCACAGCGTCTGGGGGGATAAGCAGTTGGAGCGCAACTTTTTTATCAAAGGAGAGACGACTCCATCAAGTGGAAATGGTTCTGTCCAAAAAAGGGAATTTTGTATGAATTGAGAAAGAAAACTTGTTAAAAGGAGGTAAGAATTCACCTGCCAGGGGTGATGGATGCGGTAGAAACACATCACGAGAAGGTCGTCTTCTTTGGAGAGTCAAGGTCCCTTACATGGAAGGTCAGCACATGAGAAAAAAAGTTGCGACAGGGGAGGTTGTCAGAGAAGAAGGACGGTGCTGCTCGTGGCCTCAGTAAGGAAACCCAAACCTCGGGAAGGGCGAAAATCAGAAAGAGAAAGGGAGCGCGTCAGAGGAGACACCTGCAAAAGAAACGCGGGTCCGCATCTACTAACGGGGGGGCGAGGGTGGGGGGAACGGGCGTGCATTGCAGTGCTCAGTCGGGAAAAATCATCAGAAAAGAAGCACACAGCCGGCAGGGGTTCCACTGGAGGGTCTACCGGCGAGAGATTAAGGGAATCGCCAGTAGAACCGACAAAGGGGGTTGTAAAGAGTAAATACCTTCCAAGAAGTGAGATCACCAGAGGGGACGACACCGACTCAAAATGCAATTCTAGACGGAAAAACCACGGAGAGCCAGGCTTTCTGCCGAATGGAAACGGTTGGAAAAACGGATAGAATCTCTATGGAATACAGAAGACTGTGCCCAAGTCATCATGACGCAAAAAAGACGTTAAAAAAAAAACCTTTTCTATCTCAGTAGGGGAATTTGCGCTCTGGGGGTGCCTTTAAAGCCAAAAAAATAGAGAAAGGTGTTGGGAGGGGGGGGTCATCAATAGGAGAAACAAAAAGCGATTCCTCTGAGGGCAGGTCGGGCGAGACACTGAAAATCCGACTCGAAACGATGGCCTCCTCTAGAGAATTGTCCTAATATCTCACCTTCCGGTGTTTAAGGGCCGGTGGGGGGAACGGAAAAGGGGGGGCTAACGAGAAAGACGGATCTCATGTAAGCGACCTGGCTCTCGAAGGACGATAAGTTCCTCCAGAAGAGGCATGCGCCAGAAAAGAAAATAAGCGGAAACTTGGTGTCCCGGATCTCGAGTTGACACCAAGGGCAGGACGAGGACCTAGGGAATAGGGAAGAGCTAAAGGGGCATGTAAAAAGAAAAAAATAAATTGAGAAAACTCACCCGCGATCCCAAGAGAAAGTTCACCTGATCGAAGAAAAGTACGAGACTGCCGGCGGAGTATAACGAGCCGGGTGGGGGAGGCATCAGGCCGAAAGGCTAGGCGCGCAAGCTCTCCGGGGAAAGGGAAGGGAGATAGAGAAAAATCCCTCTCCACAAAATAAAAAGTCCCATCAGAACATAGGGGGGAGGCCTCTGCGGCGAAAAAATCAAGAAAAGTTAGAAGGAAGAAAAAGTATACCAGGCGGAGACCTGAACCTCTAATGGTTTGAATACCAGTGGAAGAAAAGTGGTAGATCTGGCTTAACGAAGGAACCACTCCAGAAAGTCTCGTTTTGTTCACGTCTCTTATGGAGAGAACGAGCAGGGTAGCCTCCGGGAGGTTGGCAAAAGGGAGGAGAGTAGCCGTAAATCAAGGGGAAAGGCGTCCCTTCGGAAAAGAGAAGGCGTGAAAATCAATTTAATTACAAAGTACACCGCCGTGGAAAACCGCAGAACTTCAGAGAAAGATAGCAAAGGCTCCCTGAGAGATCGCTAGTCTGCAACGAACGGACAGCAGCGAGGAGGAGATCCATCAAATAGTAAACCATTCTAAAGCGGGGGGATAGTGAAGAGAAAATCTCTTCGACACTACTCATTGGTCGATCATGTAGGACAAAAATGCCAAAAAGAATACCCTCCCAGAAGAAAAGTACCCAAGACAGGAAGACCATCACCATTATAGACCAAGCAGAACACGTTAGGGGGGACGTACTTGTCCTGCTCAGCAATGAGAGATACAGTCATGTACTCTTCACCGTCGAAGGGAAAAAGGACGATCCAAAAACAACACTTAGAGGGAGAAAAGATCTTGCTTCGTCATCGCCGGTGTCATCGGCCGTCCTGGAAACGATCACTGGCGAAAAGGGAATTAAAAGTCAACTAAGTATGAGAAGACTGCACTGTACAAAACTCGTTGACTTAATATTGTTTCCAAGGGGGCGGAACCTCGGGGGGTTCGTTTCTGTCTTGGGGGGAGGACTGAGAATGATCAAACAACGATGGGAGTGGCTCCAGGAGAGGTGAAAAAAAAAACAAAAAGCCTGGAGGAAAGTAAGGCTGAAAATTCGCGTCGGGGGGGTAGCCGGGGAGAAGACAGGGTTCCTCGCAGAAAGGGGCTTTAGAAACAGAGCGCTGAAGGAAAATCTGGGTGAAACGGGAATTGAGAATCGGGGAGGGCCAGCGAGGGGAAAGATCCGTGCCCTGAAATGGGAGCCTTAAAAAGAAAGGGGATCGAAGAACAGCATCCGGAACTCGTGCACGGGAATGGAAACTGCTACGAAAAAGTAAGGTGAAAAGCGCAAACACACTAAAGGGTTATGGGACGGGGGACTCACAACTCAAGGAAAGGGCAAGCTTCCAGATTTGACACCTACACAGATCATGGCCAGAAAGAGCTTCTCCTTCTGGAGGAACAATCGAAGGCAGAGGGAAAGGGAGATTTCAGGGCGGAAAAAGCTTACCGGGAACGCCAGGGAGGGGAGAGGATACTCTCGCCAAGCAGCTCGAAACTCAACTGGGCAATGAGCTGCCCCAACCCCAAGAGGGGCCGCGGAAGAAAAAATTGCTTGCATGTTTTAGGTAAATGATCGCGCGGATAGCGGTCCCTGCTGTGAAAAAGGAAAGGTACGAGCACGACTTCTCGTACGCTGTGTTTGAAAACCTCGAGAAAAAAGAGATATCTCTTTCCTCTTCAGAAAGGAGAAAGACACCGGGAAAGAAAAATCCGGGAAAGCCAGGTCGGAAAAGGACTCGGGGGGGGGGGGGATGTCATGAAAGGAAAAGGGGAGGAGAGAAACTGCGTACTGGAGAAAAACCAGGTCCCTCGGTACTTTGAGACAAGAGCAGAGAAAAGGACACAGGGCGCACGGCGGGTCAACGACTGTGCGGAGATAAAAAGAATTGGCTGAAAAAAAAAGCGAGAGCGGGACCATCGGTTCAGAGCGAAAGCGGAGCGAGACCCAAACGGAGAGCGCGCGGCAGGTTCGCGCGGGAAAAAAGCGACATATCTTCAATAAGAACCTTGGGAGGTTCGCCGAAAACCGAGTCAAAAGCACTACCCCTTTGAGAAAAGCATGTAGGTTTAATTAAACCCCTCTCGCCGGAGAGGAAAAATTTACAAAAACTTTGGCGGCAGAGCTAAGCGAGATATGAACAAGAGAGATCTGGCATACAAAAAACTTCATAAAACTCACTCGAAGGAAGAATTCTCGCCAAACTTGTGCCTGATGGGGGAAAGGTACCCAGCACGCTTATCGTAAGGCCTAACATAGGATAGACAGGGAAGGTGGGGGGGATGGTGGATCGGCGAAGAAAACGTGCATCAAGCCGCGCGTGATCCAAGAACGGAGCCGAATGGATGGAGCTCTCCTAACCGCAAAGGGGGCAAACGGAAAAGATCTCGGCGTGGGACTGTGCAATTCCGCAAAAGGGAAACCCAAAAAAAACAAGATTACAACGTGCCAAAAAAACACGAAATTCTCGAGCTAACCGTGCTGAGAGGGGAAAAAAAACTCTCCAGGGAAATTCGTGAGATGGGGAGAATCCCACAACTTGTGGGTCTACGCGCGGCAAAAGCGACGGAAGTTCCGGGACATCATTAACAACCAATCGGTCGAAAACGGATGCGCAGGGCTCGAAACAACAAGCTGGGAAAGGACGGTGCAACGAGGCCAGCACGAAAGGGAGCTGAGTGACAGACACCCGAGAAGGGCAAACTAGCCTCACATGGTAGGACCTTTTCCAAAGAAGGGGGGTTGCTAATCTCAAGACAGAACATACCGCGAGGGTCGGGGCTACGCCGGAGATGGGGCAGGGACACACCCCGACTGTGAACGCGAGGAGGCGTCAACATACACCCAGAGGGATTAGAGGTTTTTTCTCGCCATGCCACGGAACGGGACTCTTTCTAGGGTCCTTCAATTTGCGCCGACCCTGTCTAAAGAGATAGAAAAAACAACCAACACCTTAGAAAAAGTGAAAGGATAGATAGTCTGGGGGTCGAAAAATTCTAGGAGCCGAAAGACAATACAGGGCATAGTCCGGGGCTCTCAAAAAAAGCCCGTAATTCTCGAAGCTCAGAGCGATTCATTGCTCGGGGTTGGAGCGCCACCAGAGCCTTGTCGCGAAAAAGGACAGAGGGGAAAGGTTCAGAAGCGCAGAAGGGAGCAGGGTAAAGGAGCGGAAAAGTTCAAAACGTTTCCGCGGGAGGGAAAAAAAATATCAACGGGCAGGCGGGGGGTAGAGCACTGCAAACCGGAATTGGTCACAACAGCAGAAGGAAAGCCAGGGATCTGGGGGGAGGTGTGTGGTAAGCATCACTGCAGGGGACGTTGTAACAACACCCTCGGGAAAAATAACATAAGAGAATCGAGGGCATCGTATCACCGAAGGGTCAGGCACGGAAAGTGGGAGGGGGGACACATGCGTGAAGGGACATACGGTACGGACTAGAAGAAAGAACAAGCCGGGCTTTTCCACATTGCGAGGGGGGGCGATAGGATATCGATGGACGGGGGAACCAAGACAACGAAAAGCGGCGAGAGGAAAAGTTGTTTCGTCGAAGGAACCAAAAAGCACCACTTAGTGACAAAGATCGTCTTGCAAATTCATCGCTAAAAACCCAACCCAAGCTCCTGCGCCCCACGGCGCTAGCTAGTATCCTAAGACTCAGTAACCGGGTGGTTCCATCGCACACGGGCAGCTAGTCGGCACGGGTGCGGGAGGGAGCTCTTATCGTACCACGGGGGTGTCCACAAGGCTATCCAGGGGGCGAAAAACCGGGCAACAAAATGGTCGTGCAAGGAGAGATTTACGGAACAGCCAAAGTTCCAACCATAAATCTCATTTGTGGGGAAGGGGGGCGGACACAAGGACAGCTCTGATGTAAAGCGAGCGAAGTGGAGGAGGAGCTTACACAAGGAACCTCGGTCCGGACTGTGGGGGACATCTCTACGACAGCACCAAGGAATCGAGTTTGTGGACCATTCCTTTGAGAAAAAATCATGGGGGCGAGACTACTTACGGGGATCGGGCGGGACGCACAGAGATCTGGCCGAAAGCCTTACAGGCGAACTCCAATTCATAAAACATAGAAGGGGCTCCCGAGTAGAAAGCAAGAGTAGTTTACGACCTAAGATGGGGGAAAGGATGGGTAGAAACGTTGACGCTTCCGGAGACAATATAACTGTCCTAAGGAGAAAACCTCGTCAAAAAGTAGGGGATCTCAACTATTGGCGCACGGACCTCCAGAGAGCATACTTTTCCAGCCTCCTCACAAAGAAAAACACGACGGTCACGAGAAAGCGATCCTGGGGGTGGGGAGAAAGGAAATCAATTCAGAGTGCGAGCTGCAGGTCTTATTTCCGCTACAGGAAACTAGCCGAAAGAATAGGATAAAAATGCGCGAAAGGAAAGGAACTGCGACCGGCAGGGGAGTAATTAAGACTCTGAAGAGTCTCAAGGAAAATCTATTCTGGTTGGGAAAAGAAAAACTGTAAAACGAGTGGAATGATCTTGAGATGGCGGGGGAGCCCACAATGGGGGGTTTCTCGCGGAAGGGGGAGGTCGGGAAGTCCAGACAAATTACCTTTAAAACCTGTCAGGGTGAAAAAAAGATGGGGAAGAAGAGGAAGGAAAGTGTGCGGAAAGACATTGTAAAAGGGAAGAGCGGCAACTAAACGTACTGAGAGAGTGACCGCCTCAGCAACCAAACAGCCGCGACCTTGCGGAAGCACACCGCTAAGCAACAAAACGACGAGAAAGATGGAAAAAGAAAAAAGAACTATCGAGGAGCCTCACGATGCCAAAATAAAACGGGACTGCTGTAGGAACCGAGGGCGCAGCCCACTAAAATCCGGTGTTGGCCGAGAAAAAGGAGAAATCACCGCGCAACCCGCAAGGCCCCCCAGATCTAAAGACGAATCAAAAAAAAATGACACGTCCACGGCGGGGACCTTCCAGTGTGGGTTTACGTTGAACGAGAGAAAAACAGACAATAAGGCCCGGAACTCGTCTAAGACCACGCGAAACAAAAGGAGAGGAAAAGGAGAAGGAACGGCTGATCGCCGGGGGGGGAAAGGCCGTCTTGCCGGAGAAGCTCCAAAAAATACGTCAACCCAAAGAGCAGGACCAAGGACGCAAACTTTTGTGGGAGAAGGGGACGGGGAAAATCTGGCGGGTAGAGGAAAAGCGTCGGAAGGAGCGCCAACCCCAGTTACCACATGTTCCCTCTACGCGGAAAGAACTGTGAAGGAGGCATCTACAGGAGCCAAAAGAAGGGGTTAACTCTCCGCAGGTCCGGTAAACAGGGGGGGGTAACCTTGCGTGCGAGGATTCTTCCATCGAGCGAGGGCTCTTTGTGGAAAAGGAGTCATCTGGGGAGGTTCACTGCGAGTGAAACGAAATTGAGAAAGCGGGGGTCGGCAGGCAAAAATGTGATCGTCTCAAAAAGGTCAATGAAGCCCTGTTAAAAGTGACTTGCAAAGAACATGAAACTCGCAGAAAAAAAAGGCGTTCGGCTTGCTAAAACAAAATAGCATATCACGATAGAATCTCCTCAATCGAAAAGCTCCTCGAATGAGTAAGCGTCATCCGAGATGTCTAAGACTTCTGTGCTCGTTCCCGTCGTCAGGGGAACCGCGACTGAGTGCAAGCGATCAAAAGATTTCTCCGGAAGGTGTTAGAGCAGCTCGCCCACGGAGAGAAAGCGCCCAGAGTATCAGGGGGACACAAGAAACCCAATCTAGGTTCAGGCTACCCGTTGAAGTTAGGGGAAATAAGATGATAGAGTGGTCTCTGCTCCGTGAAGGAGAAGAATACTTCATGGGGGGACAACGACATGGACGGAGGCCTCTCACTAGAGAGGGTCCTATAAAAGCAAATGAATCGTCCGGGTCCAATGGAGATACCGGGGAAACGATTTCAGAAAAACTACCTCGGAAAAGGCGATGAGCGCGATGCTAAGGGGGATAACGAAACCGGGGGCTAGCCATGACCGGGAAGCGGGGAAATCCGGAAGTCCTGTACCCCGGAGATAGGAAAACGTCATTGAAAAAAGGCGATAAATACAAGGCACCGGCAAGGAAGTGTGGGGAAAAATAAAGTGTTCAAAAAAGTATCCGCGGCGAAAGCGGAGAGACTCATGAGAAACAAAAGGCAGGCTTCCTATGGGGAATAGCATGGGACACCGAGTGGAAGCGACCCAACTGAGAGTGAAAATGAGAACAAAAGGTTGGCGCCTGAAACGTCCCTCACACCGTGGAAAGAGAAAAAGGTTTCAGGGTTGGACCTTCTAAAACGATAGCATACAAACCTGGCGAAAGTCTCAGAAGCTAGCAGCAAAAAAATAGGGGGAGATCGGGCCGGGTGCGCTATACCAAAAAAAAAGGGCCAACTGAAAATAAAAAAGCAAAAAGGGCCCGACGCTGTAACCTATTAAAGGATCTTAAGGGAAAAAATAGGAGCTCAAAGATCATCTGGTGATAAACAAGTACTTGGAAGGGAAGGGGCCATCGACCATCACAAAAACACCGGGCTCATGAGTGCTAAAAAATTCTCTGGATCACAGCCGCGGAGTATGCAGGCTACGAAGGGGGACGGCGTCCTCTGGAGGGGGTTATCGATCCCTCCACTCCGGAGCTAAGCGAACAGGATCCCCAATGCAGAACGTTCCGAACCAAAAAAAAGAAAAAAGAAAGTGGCGGGGCTATGATCCCAACCGGTCAGTGTTATAAAATTCATCAGATTCGAGAGGGGGGATAGGGGAGACGGCTATTTGGGCTAGGCGGCAAGTCATTTTCGGGGGGGCGATTACCAAACCTGGTCGTCCATACCAGACAGGGTGCGAAGGACTTGAAGTGAAATTAGCATAAAAGGGGACACAACCCGGGGCACACTCCAACGAGGAGTGAGAAACACGGAAAGCGGCAACAGGGGTGCGAATGACTTGAAAGACTGTTCCTAAAGGGAGCCATCCGGAAGAGGTAAGAACATCCCGATGAGGGGGGGGGAAGCCTCGAACGCCGGGGTGCTCAACCCCAAAAAAGCGCGCGGGCAGGAGAGGAAACACACTCGGCTGGGGTTGGAGAAGAATCGCTGCAAAACGGGGGACAGAGGCGGGAATTTCTCGGACACCACCGGTCCCTTAGAAAAGAGCGATCAAAAAACAACTTATTATGTAAATAGATGTCGTCGAAGGCGGGCACCGATTCCATCCTTCAGGGACTTAAAAGCTGCCAACACGAAACGAGGGAAAACTCTACGCGACGGAAGGCAAAAATGTTGCAAAAAGGGTCATCTAACCTCAAAAGGGGAGGGAATGCCAACATCAGGTGTTCTTCACTGCAGGAAGGGCCGGGTTGGAAAACAGAGGGAGGAAATCCCCTCAGCTAGGTCGCCGTAAACATCGGGGGGATAAAGCGGGGCGGTTGAAAATGGAAAGGAGGGGGTCAGCGCAAAAGTGAGCAAGCTGGCGACCTCTGGTCTGTATAAATTCCGTCGAAACAATTCGGGCTCGTGCTCAGTAGACCCATGCTGGGTACGCATAAACTCGAGGAATAGCATCTGGAACACCATGACTGCACGCGGTCTGGGGAGATACTTCGAGGTTGGAATTCGTGGAAACAGGGACGGGAATTGGGGCTGGAAAAACAGCGAGAAAAAAAGAATCGAACCTACGGTTCAGCGAAAACCGGCTAGCGACGAGGATCAGCTCACGACCTCTAAAAAGTCGCGGCAAAGAGGTCTTCGAGGCAAAGGAATAAAGAAAACCAAGGGAAGGGAAAGAACTTCAGCTTAAAAGATCTCCGCGTCGCAAAAATTCTGTCGCCTCGTAGGAAGGATTAAACGATGAATTAGCGCACATGCAAGCTGACATCGGCGGGCCCAACGGAGGAAGGGAAGGGGGAACATGCCACGTCAGGGGACCGGGGGACAGAAAAAGCACCGGGGTCAGGGGTCGTGTGAAAAAAGAGGACAGTTGGAACGGCGAAAAGTTCTCCATACGATAGGGGAGAGGCGTCCCTCGAAGAGCGATTTAAAAAAAAGCGGCGAAGGAATGAGGGGAGGAACGGATCCATCGCAAAACGTAAAGATGGACAGGAAAAAGAACGTGGTCAAGCCACGGATACCGCACCGTCTGTGGGGGAAAGCCAGTTGCAACACGACAGGGAGGAAGTCGCAGGGGGGAAGAGGAGGGCGATTCCGACGCAAAAAAAGACCGCGTACGCACGGGTGGCCCTCCACCTGGAAAAAAGACTCAAAGAACCGCGTCCGACAAGAAGAAGTAAGGACCTCCGGGGGGGGAACGGAGGGGAAAAGTGTCGCCCGGTTCGAGGGAAAAAAAAATAATCTAGAGACGGCTGAGAGCCCCCGAGTAAAAGGGCTTGACAAAGTATCAAATGACGCCAAAAGAGCCAAAAATCGCGAGAGAAAGGGACGTACGCACGCCAACATTGCCCGTCCATAAAGGGTTCGAATGACACGAGCAGTGGTTGTGGGGTCGAGAAAAAAAAAAAAATCAGAGGCGGATGTCTCTCCTGGGGGCGGGGGAAGAGAAAATCAAGACACGAAACGGGACCCGATATAAGAGAGACAATCCGCGGGGAAGAGAGCGAAAGCGCGGCCCTACGGAGCTAAACGGCCCCTAAAACGAGAAAAGTCTTGAGAAAATGAACCGCGGTGTTTTGCTAACCAGGGGGGGGGTTGTTAAGACATTAATAGGTCTCTTGATCTTATTGCGGGGGGGAAAAACCAGCAAGCATCCGTGGTTGGTTCAGGTGCTCGCTGGTGAAGGAGGAAAGACCTGCCGCTTAGTTTCATGCTCAATGGAATCAGGAAAGAAAGAATGGGCCCTGCGCCAGGTGCGGCCGGGGATAAGGATTGCACCTCGATCTACCTCAGAGACTCCTTAAAAAGGGGACTCTATAAAAAATTTGCAAACAGCAAAGCCCAAGAAGAATGAGACAGATGCACTTAGTCTAACGAGGAATTCTCTATCAAGGAAAAAACCATATCGGAGTGCTCTGATATTAGGGCGCGAAAAACTCCATCCGTTGTTGGGATCATTTGGAAAGACAGGGGCCAAAAAAAATCAACGATCACCCCGCCAAAAGAAGAAAAACAGCCCTACCATCACATGCGTCCAGTGCTTCCAGTGCCGAACGTGGGCCACCATAGCCCTCGGGGAAGAGGTGCAAGCGATGACGACAGGTCTCTCCAAACAACAAAAAGGTGAAAGAAGAGGTCACAGCAGTCGTCATCGCAAAGGTGCAGCAAAGTCCCGGCACGGAGAAAGGTCTGATCCAAGTACACCAACGACGGAGTGGGCACTGGAAAAGACTGGTGTGGGATCCTGTAGGAGTGAGGGTGAGAGTTGAGTGTGGGCTGGAAGACCTGAAGAAAAAAACATTGATCGAAAAAGGGAACCAGAACTTGAAATGGTGAGCCAGGAAGTCGGCAGAGGGCTTATCAGCAGTGGTCGAGAACGCAAGCCTCAGCGTTGCGCTAGGATGCCGAAGTCGATAAAGCGCGCGTGGGTTTCCAGAGGGAGGACCCTGAGGGGTTGGAAAAATCGAGTTGCCAAAAGACTTGGGATGGACCCAAAACACAAGGGACGAAAAGGAGCAAAAAATGGAAACAATTCAGGGCAGCTGTCCTGGGAGAAGGAAGAATTAGCTAGCGAAACAAAAAAAAAAAAGCCGGTGCGGCGGGAGCAAAAAAGCTATCAGATCACGAAAAGGTCAAAAGAACGAAAGGGGTCGACCACCTATCAACTAGCAGAAGAAAGCATAAAACGATGAGGAGCCTTGCGACAGGAGGGGCCTCAAGCATGTTAACAGAAACAAAGAAAAAAAAAGAAAAAAAAGAAACAGGGGGGGGAGAGGGGGGCTTCCTTGCGGCGAGGGAGGTAAGAGCACGATCCCATGCAGCAAAAGAGACGATACAAGCAATCGGGCCCAAACGGTAGACTTGCTCCTCGACAGGAACCTTGGGGAAGGTGAGACTGATCGGCATGTCGCTCATCGGCAGGGGAGGAACGTAAACTTCGGGTCGAGACAGATGGGGCGGGGGGGGGAAAAAGAAGGGTATTAAGTGTCCACGTCTCCGTCCAGAGGATCCACCGGGAATAACGGAACCCATCCGAGGTAGGAAAAAAATAACTCGGGAGGCAGGAAGGGAGGGGGGGGGCTCGAGTGATGCAGGTGGAGGTAGCGAAACCTCGGTGAGAAATCCTGTTCGGGAGAGAGCATAAGACCAGTCTCCAATGAAAGGAAACCAGGGAAAAACAACAAGGTGCTCTAAGATCAAAGACCCAAGATAGGATCGGATCCATCCCAAAGAGACGTGATGAACACTACCTCTCGCGGGAAAGGGAGCTCGCGAACCGGAATCCATATCGTCTCCAGGAGAGGAAACCTTTGGAGTTACGACCACGAAAAGCGAATAAAAAAGGAAACCCGGAAACTCCAAGGGGGAGGAGACTCCATGGCTCTCCGACAAACATCAGTCAATCTAAGGCAGGAGAGAAAAAGGCAGCGGGAAAAAATCATAGAATCAAGGGGAAGAACCTCTACGAGGAACGATAAGAGGAATGTGGGAAAAGAGAGCTGTAAGTCAACACGCTGAATGCCGTCGAAAGAACCTTGAGGCTAAGGGAAAAGGGGAATCTCATGAAGGAGCACCACACAAAACGCTGCGTATCTCGTTCCGGGCGGGGAAGTGGTCCGGAGAAATCGAGATCGCCGCGACCAGACCTGAACACGCGAGAGCGAGGGTGATAGGGATCGAAAAGAGGAACCTCCAGAGACCCGCAAGCGGGAAAAAGAACTTTGGTCCCCACCAGACTCCTGAGCAAGCCCCGAGGCGGCAGCGATAAACATGCCTCTATCGGAGGGAAAGTGGAAAAGAGCGCATCACTTCGAGGGGGGAGAATTGGGCCACGAGCAGTTCCGGAGGGAAGGAGACAAACACTACCCGAAGGTCCAGATTGCTCAGGGGTTCGCTACAGGAAAAAGCCTCTAAAACGGCCACAAGGGAGGACAGGGTAGGGCGCGAACGAGCGCGGAAGTAGTGATGTTTCCTACCAAAAAGGCAAAAAAGCTGCAGGAGTAAAAAAATCAGAGAAAAGGGGGACCAGGGCTACGCGACGCTGGTGGCGGGGAAAGTAAACCGACTCAAAGAAGCGACACGGAGAGACCTGGGGCGGGAGGTGTTTTAAGCAGAGAGGCACAGGAGAGGAAGAGGACGCTCCCAGACTTCGAGAACAGAGAAAAAAGGACAAAAAAACGGGAGGAGGAAAAGGGATATATCTGGGGGGGGAGAGAGACCGTCAAGATCCAAACCTTTCCCGGATGAAATAGCGGCAAACCAAGGAGCGTTATTCTCGCGCAGGAATGTGGAAGGGGGTTTGAAAAAAGCGGAGTGTTGGCGACACGACTCCATCAGGGAGGAACACGGTGAGCACATTTTAGGAAAGCGGACGAACAGCGTTGGGGACGGGCACGTCGCCAATAAACCTGTTCGTTGCAAGAGGGGGTAGACAATTTCGTTCCCTGGAATGGAAACAACATAGCACAAGAAGGAGGTAGAACGGATGGGGAAAAAATTTTTTACGACGCATGAAGGACCGTTTCTACGGGCGAGTATACATCGGGGTGTCGCAAAATCCTAAGAAACGGGCTGCAGGAGAGAAAAACCTCTCTCAGCACGAGGGAAAAAGCAAGACGAAAAGTTGGGGAAACGGTGAGCATTGAGTCTCCTGGGGTAAGGAGAAAAAAGGAAAAAAATGTATCTGCAAACCGGGCGAGGTGGACTTCAGAACAGGAGCGCCATCTACTGAACAGGGCGCGAGAGCGGGGGTCGTCTATCACGACAAAGAAGGAAAAAAAAGGAGTCGAGCAGGTAGTCTGGCCCCGTCATCCCGCGGGAATATTTCAGATCTGCCCGCACCAGCGCGCCTGCTGGAAAAGCGTATGTATGTATAGGAGGGAAAGGGGCAGGAAACCCGGCCATAAGAAGCATCGGGCTGCTAGAAAAAAAAAAAAAGATGTCGATAAAAAGGGGGTCAGAAGCTATGCCGAAAAGAACCAGAAAACGTGGCGGCGTCGTCTTTCGGGTGCGCCGCACACGAACCAACAGGTCGAAAGAAGTGGGGGGAAGATCGGCGTCCAGACCAAGCGGCTATGCAAATGCGCGGCTTTCTAGGTCGAGCCACGGTAGGAGCACGACCAGAAACTGATGGGACAAGCTACATCACGGATGGGTCAGGCCCATTTCGAGGAGCACGTGGTTTCCAAGAACACCCGGAAATTGAAAGGAAAGGGGGGGTCAAACCTGCGCCGAAAGGGGCGACGAGGGCTCAGCGCCCGGTGAATATCCTCCACCGAAAAAAAAACTAATTCAAGAAAAACCCGATTCTTATACTTACAGGGGCCCGTATCGGACCGGAAAACGAGAGGGGGCGTCGAAGACGGAAAAAAGGGCGGCGACGTGCCGAAAGCCACAAGTCTTGCGAGAGGGAGAGGTGACGCACGACGACAACAGGCGATCATGCGTTCACCAATCCGAACCCCCAGGCCCGACGCGGTTCGTCTATTAGAAAAAAAAACCAGCCGGGGTTGGGGACAGCCGATTGGGAAAGCCATTGTCTGTCTTTGAAGAACAGAAATCTGGCAAAAAGCCCGAGAGCTGCAATACGCCACGAGGCCCCCACAACATGGTAGAAAGGCAAAAAGAACTAAGGGCAGCTTCTCTCCTGAACCTGAGGGAGGAGGGCGTAAAAAAAAAAGGAACTCTTGAATATGCACTGAAGCATTGGTGACCCCAGCACGCTCTTGTTGGGGGAAATGTAGTCGGCGCCTTCGGACAGTCCCGTGCCGATCCAGGGGGCTGAATAAATCTGAAAAAGGATTGGGGGGGGGAAGGCCATTCGGCAAGAGAAGGCCACCGCCAGGGTTACCTCCCGAGGAAGAAGGGAAAAACACGCCGGGAATCAAGTTCGAGACGCTAAACTCCAGCAGGGCGCACATCGTCGAGCCCCGATACCTGCGGCGCGACAAGAGCGAGCACACGATGCCTAAGACGAGTGAAATGATAGTTGAAGGGAACATCAAGGCGAAGAATAAGACCGGTGTTGGCGAGTCAGCCATGATAAGAGCAAGCACCGAATCAAAAAACGAAACTGCCGGCTAACAAAAAACAGGATCACCATCACCAGAGCGTCAAAAGGAGTGCTTCCAGGGGCAAAGGGTAGGAACGTACTTGAAAAGAGGACGCCGAGCGCACGCAGGAAACGGCGGGGCAACCCGGACGGGAAAATACGAATAATCTCACAAACACAACGGGAGAAAAGAAGAGAGATTCGCGTGCTGGAAAGGAAGGGCATGGAAGACTCAAGGAGGACAAAGTAACGGGCCAACCCGAACTGGCCCTGAAGCAAGCCACATGGGGAATGGCCGGAGGGGGGAAGGGGGCAGTCGGGGGCGGGGGGAGGTGCGGGGGACTGCGACAGGAGGGAGACCAAAGAAGCCACCAGTGATGTGGGCAGAAAAGCAAACGATGTTCCAAACTAGCAAAGAAAGAACGAGCCGAGGGGGGGAGTAGCTATCTGGGGGGGGGATCGACAGGAGGCCAATCGCGTTCGTCCGGGAGCGAGTAAGGCACTAACGCGCTGATGAGCTGGTTGTCCAGAGAAACTCTGGAGGTGTCGTCGGTGACAGCCGAGAGAGCCCAGGCGCAGGAACTACATTGAGAGGACCACGGCACCTGACACAAGCGGACCAGTCCTTCGAAGGCGAATTGAAGGCGAAAAAACAGATCTAGTTAAGGGAGGGGGGGGGCTTCACACCGATCTATAAAAAAAGAAAAGCCGCCGGGGGCCAAAGAGAAGGTAAAGTGCTAATCTGCTCTATAGCATCACCAGGAATCGCGTCGGGCCGGGGGGAAACGAGCCCCGAGGGGAGTGATCTGATCGGGAGTTACTCTTGGAGGACCGGCACGCCGCCCCCTTTTTAGCGCACCTCGAAAGGTTAAACTGGCGCTCATAAACACCCAACCAGATGAACGACGAAAAAAGGAATGGGATGGGATGAAAAATGTAAAGCTTTCGAACTCGGGAAGAGGCCGGCGCGCGCGGTCTGGTCTAGCAACAGAGTTGTAAAAGAAAAGGGGACAGTATCGAAATGAAGTATCCGGCACCGCGGAGAGGGAAAACGACCGCTTCAACGAAACCTCCCGAGGGAGGAACCGGGGAAGGACTCGGGCGCATGACGCGGCTGGCATGTGGGATCAAAAAGGACGGAAGGACGCAAATCCTTTTGTTAGAACCGCTGCACGTCACACCCCGGCTCGGGGAAAACAATCCTGAACCCAAACGAACTGTGCTCCGATCTGGTCCTTAAAGGAGAATCAGGGGAACAATTCCGAAAAAACGTAGGGATCAAGCGCGTAAAAAAAAGACAGTCCTGCAGGTCTCTTGCATGGGTTAAGGAGGAACCAGATCTGCCAAAATTATCTTAGGTAGGGGGGGAGGAAGGAAACCCGCAGGTCAAACAACCCGTGGCAAAAAGTGCTGGCGTTAGGCAACGGAAGAAGAGTGGACAACCTTGACGACCGAAAAGGAGGCAAGCTATTCACCGCAAAGCCGGCAAAACGTTCCAGCTAAAAGACGAGGCGAAGAATGAGACCTCTGGTACGAGAATCGGGAGTGTCCTCCCACAGTCTTGTGCGGACGGTAGACAAAGACAGGCTAAGAAGTGGAGGAGGGGCGGGCGTATCGGGGGGACGAGAACACCGTCCTCGGCAGGGGACGCCTTGCTCTATCCTCGGAAGGAATCCGCCCAGCAAATGCGCCGCAAAAACAAAATAAGGATATCGCTGTGGGTTGTTTGCTAGAAAAACCAAGGCGCAAGAAGGAAGGTCGGGGGCAACACCTCTGGGCCAAGAAAACGGGCCCGAACCAGAGAACGGAGGGGGGTATAAACACCTTAAGATGGCTAATCTACGAGGAGAGGTCTACGCAAGCCACGAGAAACAGGTTCCAGGTGACAGAAAAAAAAAAAAGAACAAATCTTTCTCCAGAGCTCGCAATGGTGCGCGACAATGGATTTAAATCGTGACCCTGACCCTCTTAAATCAGGGGGAAGGGGGGGGATGAGGTGTCGGGACAAGGCGGCACCGGGAAGCATGTCCGCAATGTGCCTACTAAGTGTACCACGATAATTCAAACAAGATGGGAGTCTGTGCTAAGACTCCACCGGGAAACTTGGCAAAGAAAAATCAAAAAATGCATATCATTCGTCAAATCGTGGAACTCGAGACAACCATCCGCTGGGCTTCGTGGTTTGGCCGAGGAAGACGTTACTGCCATGGAATTTCAGCGGAAGAAAGTGAGAAGCGGAACGGATAAGCTACAAAAACGGCTAGTATTCCCCTCTCGTATATGGTAGAGACGGCCCTTGGAGTCTTCCGTCCATCATAGAATCTTCCACTAAAAAGAAGGCGGTAGTGTCGGGAAACGACCGCATGTGACTTCGTGGTGTGTGAGAGACCAGACGGGTCGTCAACAAAGACCGCAAGAGGGTGACCTCCGTCGTAGAAAGGGCAGAAGCGGAAGCAAGTACACAACGCGTGGCCGTGCGGTCCCGCAATAGAGAAAAGTGCGGCACGGGGATCAATTCACTGGCGTGGAGAAAATCTAGAGGAGAAAAAAAGGATCAACTTGGTGTTAATACTGGGAGGAAGCGTCTAAAGCGTGAGAAACCACTCATGCAACAATCTCCATCTAAGAAGAGTATAAATCGCGCCGCACGCGGCGTCATCAGGAAGAAACGGGCGAAGGTTGGGGAAATTTCGAAGATTGCGGGAGAAACCTTTAGTACGAATAAAATATATCACAAGAGGGGCGTCCCAGTGCTCGCCCAGGGGCGGAAAAAGAAAATCCGCTCCGGCGCCGTTGGAAGGAGCCGTTGCGCTGAAAGACGACCAGAACGAAGGGTCGGCTAAAACACAGGATAAGAACACTTCAGCGTGGAGAGACAGTAAAGGATAAATACTCGCACAACGGCTCTATGACCTTTAGGTATAGGATCGTAGAAAATGAATGGGAAGGCCTAAAAATAGCGAAGCTGCCAACCTAGATAGTAGACAAAGGCAATGCTATAGACTAGAAGAATAAACGCCAAAAAGACCGGGGAGCACGGAACTCTGTGCGTGGCTTCTTGCATCTAAGCCAACAGTTGAACCAGTACGATTGGTTAAAAATACTGGCAGACGAGGAACCCAGCGAAGAGAGGACGATTCGGGGGGGAGAAACTCACTCGTTCTCGAGGAAATCAACCTCGCCGGTCCAAACAAATTATCGCTCAAACACCTAAGGGGGTTTCCCTGCCGGTGCCAAAGGGAATGGCGACTGGCATGTCACGGGAGGGGAGGGGTCCCGAGGAAGAACTGGCGGCGAATAAGACAGGTGTTCACGAACCTGCAGAAGCGGAGAATGAAGGACCGCCCTCCCCCAGTACGGACAAAGCCCGCGGCGTTCGAGAACGGAGACAGAGTAGACGGTCGAGAGGGGCGTAAACCCTCAACAATGGACAGTTGCGACATTATCTTGAGGGCGCGGAAAAGCACGTCGTCTTCCGATTCCAAAACAACCCCATCCCAAGAACGGATCACAGAGCAGGGGCTAAAAGTGCAAGGCCGACGAGTGCGCGCGATCGAGTAGGAGGTGAATAACAGGCAAGCTCAAAAAAGAGTCAGGGGAAAAGGGGGAAAAGAAGTCCGCGTAAAAAGAGAAATCGCGCGGGACCGAGCCGAAACAAACTCAACAGAAGGCACGCCAAGAAGGAGAAGCGAGGATTCGAGCCTGAACCGAGGGTTGTAACCACTGTGAAATTTCTTTACTGATAGGAACCGCGGCAGCAAGAGGGTGTGGTCACCGCAGATGGGGCGCAGGGAAACAGGTTAACAGTGGGGGGAAACTTGCGGAGACCGAATCAGGTCGGTCGTACATTAAAGGTCACAGAGCACTCCCGTGACGGCCATTAAACATACGTGTCAAACAAAAGAGGAAACAAAGAGTGCGACCACGACAGCTCAACACGGAAAAGCGGAGCCCGCGAGACGAAAAAGAAAAAAAAAAGAAAAGATCTCGGGGACCCCACATCACTAAACACAGCTCGGAAAAAGGTCGGGAATCGGCGGGCAACACCTGTGGGGGGAGATCTCTTCAAAGACCATAAAGCGCACCGTAGAACAAAATCCAAAGAGATCCCGAACACAGGATACACCATCCAAGGCATCAAAGGGGAGTGGAGTGCATCACTTCGGACTTACTAGTGCGCCGACCGGGCCAGGCGCGCAACCGAGAAGCACGGCGATG
>Ga0179593_1558838_pt1 | contig 25612 bp, 34 predicted proteins | sample CZODoug2_1_08_16_FD_185931 | JGI IMG/M metagenome (GOLD analysis project Ga0179593, IMG submission 185931) | Vadose zone soil fungal communities from Angelo Coast Range Reserve, California, USA - CZODoug2_1_08_16fungal (PacBio error correction) | ecosystem: Environmental > Terrestrial > Soil >...
TGTCGTAAACCCTCCTGGCAAGGGTCCTGAGTCAAAACTTCGGATACATAGACTATTTGGGTCCCAGGGAAAGGGTCGGGACCAATATTTTGGTAAAAAGGGAAACATACCATGGGAGGGTCCAATTGAATACGGACCAGTGAAATCACGCCCGGGGCCATTTCCAAATGAAAACAGGAAAAACAAATGTGGACTGCAAAGGAAAGGGGAAATACTACCAATACCGAGGAACTGAAGGAAACAAAGATCTCCCGGGGGGGGGGAAGGGAAAGGGTTGAAGCCCTAAAGGATGTTCCCGGGGGGTTCATTTTTTTTTGAAGGACATTTGTATATGAAAAGCGAGGCCTACATTTCCCTACCCATAAAACGCACCTTGAGAACGCAGATCGCTACATGTTGGAAAACAATTAACATTGAAAAAACAGGGGAGGACAACCTCATTACCAAAGGGGAAAAAAAGGGTTCGTTTGGACGCTCTACCGCGGAGAAGGGGGGGTAAAACGGGGGGGTGGGGGGGTTGTGGGGTTTTCTGCAGGAGTGGGCGGATAAGGCACCGCAGCAATTTAAATGGATCCCAAGGGGAAAAGGGTTACAAAAACGTGGTCAAACGGGCACTGAAGGTCTTTTAGGGGGCCTGGTCGAGGGAGATTAAAATGAGGGGAAATTGCAAAAAAAAGAAAAACCAAAAAAACAGGGGCTGTTAAACCACTGGGTCTAGAGGTGGGGAGGGGGGACGCAGAAGGGCAGTAGGAAGAACTGGGCTAAAAACCCACCACTCAGAGCAGAATGGATAGAACACTTCCCAAAAGGGCGCCGGCATCCGCCCACCTCCAAACGGAGGTCGTGGCCAAAAAAAAAAAACCCTGCCACAGACTCACTCAAAAGTTAAAGTGCAAGTCCACGGGCAGGGGCCGCCAGAAACCTGGGGGAACCGATCAGCAAAAGAATGTCCCCATGTAAAAGGGTCTGGGCTCACCGAAGGGGGATGTAACATCACGCATAAAATAAGGGTCAAAATAATAACAGAAAGCCGAGACTCCTTGATCCTGGAAGATACGAAAACAGGAGGGAAAAGAAGGGGGTCGAAAAACAGTTTGATACTATACTTACTTGCGTAGGAAACAACACCCGGACCAACGAAGGGTGAAAGGACGGACAGAAAACTTGGGAGGATTATCGCACCGAAAGGAGCTAATGACGTACAATTTGTAACCCTTAAAAAAAAAAAGAATGAGCAAGGGAATAGGGGAAAGGAGCAAACCGGGAACCGGCGCACATGCTTGCCCTAACAGCAAAGTTGACAAGTAATGGAGAGGGAGGGAAAGAAAATCCCCCTCTTCATTGAAGAGTTGGGTGCGCACGGGAAAAAAAAAAAGCCGGGATTGAACAGACCAAGGGAAAAGGTCCGTTTGATTTAAAGGGCCGCATTAACTTCGGAGGGGGGGGGGAAGGGGGCCAATGACGTCGGGGAAATCGACCTCAAACACAAGGAGGGAGAAAATATATATTTATCGAAAAGATGGGGTCAAATCCCACGCCGAAGACTGCGGAAAGACCTTAAAACGGGAGGGTCTTGTTTTCATACCGGTAAGGGGGAAAAAACGCGACACAACTCTGCTGAAAGGGTAAGAAGGGGGGCTTTTCTTCTCAAAGAAATATATAGAAAGGGGGGGGGCTGAAGGGATTGCGTTCAAGGAAAGGAAAATTACAAAACTGCTCAAGGGATGGGCTGGGGGGGTAAAGGGTATTATCGGGGGGGAAAAGGGGCTCGGAGTGGAGGAATGCGAGTCGGGGCTTTTCAAGGGTGAGCCCCGGGGAAAAAGGAACCTTGTTGGGGGGAAGTTCGGGGCCGGACCCAGAGACGAGAAGGGGCGAAAAATTCGGATCCCCGGAGGAAAAAAGAGCAGCCTTCACCGTCTGCGGGGAGTATAAATGTGCAAGCAGAGAAGGGGCTTCCGCTAGCGGTGGACGGGACATGCAAGGAAATGGGGGGTGGGGGGAACAGGGAGAAAAAAAAAAAACAAAGCTGGGAAACGCAGGCTGGGGGGGGAAACCAAGTGGGGGGGAAAAGTGCGTTTTCAGAGGGGGTTTGAAAAAGGGTATTCCGAGTGGAGGTTGGGTCAGCGGGCGACCCTGTCTCTGTGGACGAGAGGCGCCAGGGGGGGGAAGAAATTTCGGCAAAAAGGCATGGAGGGCGACCGAACGGAAAGGACGTAGGGGGGTGGGTGGTAAACAAAGGAAATCCGTGTTTGAAACGTTTTGGGAAAGTAATCCCGCAAAAAGAGGGAGCCGAGCCTTACAAGCCTAGAAAGGGGGGGAAAATCGGGCCAAGTTTTTAAACTGAGGGGGACCAGCGTCAGACAAAGAAGGGGTGGGAAAAAAAAGACAGGCCTCGGAAAAGGGAGGGCCGAGCAGCGGGAACGAAATTGGGAACTAGGGGGGAACCAGAAGTTGGTAAAGGGGGATTTAAGAAATGAAAATGTTGGAGGGGGGTCTTAGGCCAAATCTGCGACGAATTTGGTTTGGAGGCCATGGGTAGGACGCCGGAAGACAAATTTGGAACTGTCAGCAAACAAAAAAATAAGTATTCCTTAAGACATAAAATCGCCGGAACAGGGAAAAAAAAGGAGCAGCAAGGGATTATTGGGCAAGGGGAAGTCAAACCCAGGGGCAAGGCCAGAGAAGGGGTTCCCTTGCGTGATAGCCGGCAAAATCAGGGTATGGGCCCCTCAACATATGGAGGCGCCGCGGCAATCAGAAAGTGTAAAACAGACATTGCGACGGCGGCCCCAAGAGAGGAAACCGCAAAGGAACGAAGGGTTTGGAAGAAGTGGATGATGTAGAGAGGCAGAAAAGCTATGACCCACGGAACCAGCATCTTTACCAGTGTGCTTCGGACCACAGAGGGGGGTCGCCCAACAGGAAGCGAAAAAATCCCTTTAGGTAACTGGGAAAATCAGAAGGAGTAGGGAGATGCATCCACGGAAGGAAATTTCGGACAATGGAGGGGAAGAGGGGGGGTTAAAATTCCCCCATGCAGGACAAAGAAACAAAGCACTATCTGCACAAATAAAAGCAGGGACAGGCTCAAGCTATCCTTTTGGGGGGGGAAGGAACCAAACTCTAAAGACATTGGCATTTTTGGCACCGGGGAGTGGGGGTGCCGACGCATATCAAAAAATAGGGAAAACAACTCGGCAAGTAAGAGGTAAACTGAAATTGTGAAGACAAAAAACAAAGTTCACAGCAATCAGAAAGTAAAGGCACTCTCGACGGAGTGTCTGCCTGGGAAGGGGCGTGGTTCCCCCCCCACACAAAAAAAAAACATGGGTCAAGCAAGACACGGAGACAATTCAAAAAAGAGGAAAGGGATGTGAACCGACGGGGAAGGACAAAATCTGAAAAACAATCCTAATAACAGCCGGCAATTGTAGTGAACTCAGAGGGAACTCCACAATCACCCACTATCCGTTCGAACGTTGAAGAGGCGTGAAATAAGACAATGGGGTTTAAGGGGTGGAACCATCTCAACTTCCTGACCAAAAAAAAGGGAGGTATAAAACGAATAAGGGGTCCATCGCAAAAAAAAGGGGGAAACCAAAAAAGAATAGGGGAAACGGGTGTCACTGAAAAATGAGGGAAGAAAAAGGTCAGGGGATTCAGGATTCCTGATCGCGTAAAGAAAACCGTAGGGGGGGGGGGGGGGGGGGGGGGGGGGGGGGGGGGGTGGAAGACGAAATGTTGCCCTTCCGTGGGAACTTCCTTTCATGATCGGAAGGGATCTCGGAACAGATTAGGGAAAATCAAAAAAGAAGGGTGGCAGACCGCAGTGAGACGGACGGAAAGCGGCTATCTCTGAAGGGGAGACAAATAGTTTGCGGGGGAACTGAACGTGCCGAGGCGTTTGTTTGCCGGGAGGGGGTTCAGGAGGAAGGCCGTAAACTTTTCGGGAACGACGCGAAGGAAAGGTGCATCAATTCGCGAAGTGAGGGCAATTCCGTGGCAAAACCGGGGGGTCAAAGGGGGGCTGAAGACTCCTGAAATCTCAGAAACAAATGGGGAGAAATACCAAGAAAACACGACAAGGTTCATAACGGGGGGGGGGGGTCGGGGGGGGACGTCACCGGAACACAAAATTCCTTGGGAGAGAAGAAAGAGTATTGAAAAAAGCCAGGGAAAGGCACCCAACCAACCAAAAATGACACCAAGCAGGGTGAAAAATATTTTGCAGGACGAAGGGGGACCTTGGGGCCGCAAAAAGGGTGGGGAAAAAGAACGAGCCGAGATCAACAGGCCCGAATGACCAAAAACCGGAATCTTGTCAAAAAGAGAGGACAGGGGTGGAGTTGGGGTTGGGCGGTACCGGTTACAGAAGCGGGGGGACATACCTTCAAAGTTGGGAACAAAGCTCCCACGCTAAAACGAAACGGTCCGAACCAAAACTGAGGGGGAAAAATCCGATTTTTGGTGTGGGTTGGTTACGGTGTGTTTGAGTAGGGAAGCTCGAGAAAAAGAGGGAGAAAACTTTGCTCAAAAAAATTGTGGGAAAAAGGAAACTCAAGGAAAAAGAGAAGGTATGTAATTATACCCCACCAGAAAATTCCAAGAGGGAGCCTTTGCAGCCCTGGGTGAGGGATTGGAACAGGTTCGTTGGGGTGAAAATACGGACCTGGGGTCCCAAAGGGATCTGTCCAATCAGAAACGTACGGGTGTATTGGGACGTCAAAAACCCACCGGGGGGCTTGAAACAGTGCGCGACGTGAAGAAATAAAAAGGTCAACAAAAGGAGAAAAGGGGGAAAAACGAACAGTCCGTCAAACAAAGAACAGCCGTCAAAAGGTCCGGAAAAATGGAAGCCCCGGGGCACATAAAGACACGTGGGCGGGGAGAGACACACTTAGAAGGGAAGTGTCCAAAGAGGAAACCGGGGGATTCTCTTCGAGGCAACGCGGAAGGGCAGGCCACACCGATATTGGGAAGTTTGGTTTCGCAAACAGCAGTCGAATGAACTTTTTTTTGGCCGGAGGTCCCGGGTGGGAAGAAAAAAAAGAAGTAATGTCATTTAAGTGTGGGAACCAAGAAGGGTAAGATCAGAAGAAAATAGGGGGAAGATCGCCTGAGGGAAGTCACGTCCACGAAGTGCTGGGGTCGGGGAGGGGAAAAAAGACAAAGGATACTTCCACAAAATTCGAATAGAGGTGAACTCACTAGGCGAAAGGCCAGGGGTAACGGCGCGCAAAGGGGGTCCGATATGAAATCACAACAAGAAAAAAAAAAGCAAAAAAGTGCAGGGGGGGGGGGGGACGAACTTAACTGGGCAAGTCTACGAGTGCTGGACGAACAGTGGGTTTTAAAACGGGGTCCCGGAACTTGATGTTGTTTCATAATTGGAAGGCATTTGGGGAAAAAATTCTTGAATAGACGAAGTCAAGAGATCGGTTCAAAAGGGAAAGGGGTTCACCAGATGGGGGGAAGCAGGACGGGATCAGTTCCGCGCTCAAAAAGGCGGCAAGGGGGGATATGTGGGGGTCTGGGGGGTCTGGGTTCGCTCGCTGTAGAAAGAGCGCGGAGACTGAATCAGTGGACAAAACAGAGGGGGGGGGGGGGAAATTGGGAAGCGGGAAAAGCCTCGGACTAAGGGGAAGGAAAACAACGGGAGGGAAGCAACGAAACAACCAATTTGGAAAAGGAGAGAAAAAGGGAAGAAGGGAGCAGAGAGGAAAAATGAGGGGGGATCAAAGGCGGAAAGCCGCTCTCCGAAAGGAGGAAAAGAAGAGGTTACAAAGAAAAAAAGGCCCCGCCGAGGGGGAGTTATATCTTTTGGGCAAAGGAAAAAGAGAAAGGGACCCGAAAATATGGGCCAGGAAAAAAGGGGTGTTGGGGGGGTTAGGGGGTCGGGCGAATGTAAGTAAGTGGGACCTTGAAATAAGCACGTCGAAGGACCCAACAACCAACCCCCCCAGCACGAATCAAGGGACTTGGTGAACGTAAAGAGACGGGAAGCGCGAAAACGCAATAACAAGGAAATAAACGAGATGTTCCAACCGCAGAATTCAAAAAAACAGAAAGGAAAAAAATTATCCGTTGACCTAGAGGTTCAGAATCCTAACACTGGTGGTGGAACCACGGAACGGGAAAGATATAACGGGGGAAACAATTGGGAACGATGCTTTTGGGGGGGGGGTTTGGGGAAACCTGAAAGAAAGGGGGGAAGAGGGGCAAACAACCCACATAAAGGGACAGGTTACCAAGGTCAACGGTGAAAGTTCAACCGAAAGCGGGTCGAAAAAAAAACCAGGGAACGGATATTAGCACAAAAAAAACAGGTGGGGAGGGAAAGGAACATATCAGCTCCCTTTCACACTTGTCGGGGGGGAAAGGCTTAAGTTAAGAAACAAGGGTTTCTCACGCCCAAGAGCCACCCGGAGTCTAATGGGTTTTGGGAAAAATAAAACGTTCAGTGGTGGGCAATACTAAACCTCAATTCAACAACCTTCCCCAGACTGGGGACGGAAAAAGGGAAAGAAATTGTACGCGCCTGAAGAGCATAATAGAACTGACGTTGGGAGAAATCATGGAAAGCGTTTACGGGGACCACCCATTGACCGGGACATAAGGATAGAAAAAGGGCCCAGGGGAAACCAGTCAACACAATATTTCATAAAGATTATGCAAGATGGAGACAAAACAAAGCAGGTCACGGGGAGTAGGGGATGGCGCGGAATGGGAAGGAGCGGGGCCATGACTCCCTCTCAGGGTGAAAAAAATTGGAAAAATTCCCGTTCACGAGGAACAAAAAAAAGGGGGGTGAATCCCCACAGAAAGGGGCAGTGGGGCCAATCCATTGAAAAAAGAAAAGATACGTTGTGATAAACCGCCCAGTGGGCACCAAAATTTCAGTACATTGGAATTGGAAACGTCCCTGGCGGAGGGGGGGGGTAGGGGGGACATGAAACACGTGGAAAGTTTGAAAGGGGGGGACTGGCAGAGGTGTCAAAAGGCGGGGCGCATGGTTGTAGGGGAATTGGGGGCAAGGGAACTGGGGGTTCTCCAAAGAAAAAAAAAAAAAAAGAAAAAAAAAAAAAAAGCCACACTGGGGGTAACGGAAAAAATAAAAGGGTTGGATGCTAAGAGGATAATGTTACCAAATTGGTACGGACTCAAAGAAAGAAGAAAAAAAAAGTGACAACTGAATCGGATATTTTAACTCGGGGGTGCTAAGGGTTCCTATTAGATGAAGTCGGGGGGGTGGACTTGCCGGAGGCGTCCCAAAACTGATACCACAAGGTATGGGCGTGGGCCTCAGAACCATAAACCTTCCATAAAATTCAACAAAAGAGAAAAAACAAAAGAGGGAAATTTCCGCCCGTTGACACAGGGTGCTGGACCGGGGCAGGGGGGGGACCGTGGGAGACTTGGCAAGAACCCTTTTAGGTCAAAGGGCACGAAGGGTCAATGTAAGAAGAACTCTTTTTGGTTTTGGACAAAGACCACTATTGGGTGCGGCATTTGGGAGTCAGAGTCCAAGGCCGCACCTTCCAGCTTCCGACAAAAAAAAAAAAAAAAAAAGGGGCTAACCTTAGGTTCTTTGACATCTTCGGAGGGGGTGGGGGGGAAGAACTACTTCCTTTGCAATGACCCGCACAGTTGTAAGTTCCAGGTACCACGGGATGGTGACGTCCAACCAATCAAAGGAGTAAAAATTGCCAGTACGTGGACCAAACATTTGGGGGGAGGATTTGAAGGGTACTTCGTCAAGAAAGTCCAAGTCCTTAAAACGAAAGGAAAACAGGGAACTTAAGTAAGCAACGAATTGGGAAAAAAGTAGTACAGGTTTTTTAGGTGACCCGACTGCGGCAATCGCTGCGGAACCCTACCTTCCCAAAAACTTTAGCAAAAAAGAGACATTAATTGTTTGTACGACAAAGAATTGATAACCGCAACGCACAGAGGGGGTCACCTTGGGTGGGAAAATCGGACCGGCTGAAAATTTGAAGCCTATGAGAGTGGGGGAAGGAGAGTCAGTATAACTATACTGTCCCATCCTAGAAGAGGAAGAAGTTCAACAACATCGTGTAAAAAACTGGCACCATCAAGACACTCCGTCAGTCAGGAGAATACCGCGAACCAGTCAAATAATCATCGGCGACAGCCAAACCTTCGAGGCGGGGGCAGTCCCTTCCAAAGGCCAGAAAAACTGATTTTGAACTCGAAGGGGCGACGAAAGGGGGGGCGAAGTGGAGTGGAACATTTACCCCTAGTTCAAAAAAGGGACAAACAGAGAAAAGACCGCAGAGGATGAAATTCCGAGGGGGGGGGGAGGGGGCTGTTTTCCGTATTCGAAAACAATCGGGCAGCAGGCAAGCTGAGAAAACCTTGGGGCTGGGGAGAAAGAGGTCCAAGAATAAAGGATACTCCGAAGTGTTAAGGGAAACATGGGACTGGCCTCAAAAAGGAGACCTAGTGCGTGGCCAGGGGCGTCGAAAAAAGTCGGGAGGCAAATGGATGGAGTTTCAAAAATGCCGGGAGAACAACTCTCCGGCCTTGACGCAAACATGACAGGAGACAAAGGGTGCCTGGTGGAGAGGACAAAAGTATCCAAAAAAAAAACTGAGGGGGAAGGGGTGTACTGGGTTGGAAAAAGGGTGGGCAGCGGGGCACGGCCCACCAAATGAGCCTGGGGGGAAGCCATGCCGAAATATGGAAGGAAAAGTGGGAAACTGCAACGATCCCCAAGAAAAGAGCGTGTGTGAAAACCCGACGAAGCTTTAAAGTGGGCGGGGGGGGCGAAAGAAAAAGTGTTCCCGAAGAAGTAAAAACCTGGAAAAAAATATTTGGCGGTCGAAATTTAGAAGCAAATCGAAAAAAAAAATCGGCTCGGAAAATAAAATTGAGGCCAAACAGGGAGGTCACCCTACCGAATGGCCAAAGCAAAAGACCGCTGCGGGCGCAAAGGAAAGCCTGTCCACTGAAACTGGAGCAGAGAGCATTGCAACCGAAGCGCAAAGAATTGGGGTTGGCTAAAACATCCAGGGAAAAGGGGACATGTCCAGGACGTCAGGAACAAACGTCTGGCACCACCGGAAAACAGGTGCCGGAATGGCGATAGACTAACCAGAAAAACACCCCCCTTCCTCTACTAGGTCAGGCTATGTAAAAAACGAAAAGATCCGGCCTTAAGGGTGTTGTGTGGATGACAAGCGGCGAAGGGAACAAAAATCTCGAAATTGGAAAAAGAAAAAGAGGGCAGCACCGAGTGAAAGAAATCAGTTGTTACACATTTGAAAAAAAAGGACTTTCTAAGACAACAACGGGACCAGGGTTCGATGACAGGTAATGAAAAAACGCCTCTCCTGGGCGGGGTGAAGGGCCAAAACTAGAATCTTCGCCCTTCACAAAAAAAAAAAAGTTATGGGTCCGAGGTTGAAAAAACCTTCCCATCCAAGACCTTTGTAAGGCGCAGGAGTCGATTAGTAAGGATTTCACCCAGGGTTCAAGCAAAAAAAAAAAAACCGGCGTCAGTGGAACAAGTCCCCGCGGGGGGTTCGCAAAAAATCCAAGCCCAAGGGACTGGCTCGAAAGGTTTCGCAATAGAAATTATACAACAAGCCTCCATTTTCAGACGCCAAACCGCAGACATCTAAATAGGCTCTTGGGTGGGCAAACAAAACCCTCTCAAAGCAACGTAATGCAATTTGGTCCAAGGGCGGTTATCCCCCAGATGGTAAGATCAGCAAGAAAACCATCCCTGGGAAAGAAATGGAGACAACGAAAAACTTATATATCAGCAGAAAAGAAGCAGCGAAAGGGAAATCAACAACCACCTCACGAACGGGGGTAATCCTCGGGGGGGAATAACTAAGCAGGAAGAGGGGGTCCCGCCAAGGGGTTGCTTTCTAAGGGAAATATACCCTTCCACAAAATATTAAAATAACAACTATCAAACCCTTGGGGGAAAACGGAACTCTAGAAAGGGTTAGAGAAACCTAACACGATACAAGGTAAGCAAAGTCCCTGTGTTTAAAAAGCAAAAAGACGGGTCGGATTCATTAAAAAAACAGAACAATTGCCCCGGCAAAAAATTTCAAGTATAATGAGAGGAAGCAAAATCATAATCCACGCGGAGCAAAAACTTCTCATCTTTGGTGGGACTAAATTCCGGGCGTAAATCCCTCATAGCGGTGATGCCGGTTGAAAAAATAAGTCCTTCGGTTTGTCCCCCACATACGGCCAGATCATGCTTCAACCATCAAAAAAAAAAAAAAAAGAGGGATTATAGATAAGTATAATGAAGCCTAAAACGATTTTGGCAGAAACCAAAAAGGTCCGACGGCCCCCCTAGAGCGGAGACCGGTGAAGCCCGGAAGAAACAATCCTTTCTCATGTGTAACCGAAAGCTGTGCGTTGGGCCTTCTAATATTTAAGGGAAATACGACCGGGTGGGAGAAGTGGTTTTAAGCAGGAGAAATGACGTGCGACTGAAATTTGCTGGAAGGGGGGGAAAAGCTTTCGGGGAGACAGACGTGGGCGGGGATCTAGTTTCGTCAGGGGAAAGGGGGGGTGCCGGAAGGACGGCAAAGGGGGGGGGCAGGGGTTTGGGGGGTATATCCCTAACGGATCGAGAAAAGGGACGACAAGCTTCCAGAATTATTCAGCTTCTTCAAAGCGGGGGAAATTTAATGTGGAGCGGGGGCTGGGGGAAAGATATCCGAAGGGGGGGGGGAGCACGACGGGGGGGGGGTGGGGGCACTGGATCGAAACTGGGCGCCGCGCGGGCAACAAAATTTGAACAATTAAAATTGCGTTGAGGGAGAGGGGGCCACAGAGCCCTGGGTGGGCCTATGGAAAAAGACGGCAGAAAATGCCGTGTAAAAAAGGATCGGGACCAGATTTTCGCTCCAGTCAAAACCGGGAGGGTACTTGGGGCAGGGAAACGCGAGGAAACGGATTGGGGAAACAACAAGGAAGGTTTGCGTGGGGAACGATCCTTACAGCCATCGAAAAAGCCGAGCCCGTACAAGGGAACGGTGTAAACATCAGGGAGGGAGGGGCTAAACTGCCCTGAGGATGCCTCGGAACTGACGAAGAAAAAAAAGGCATTCCTCCATGGGGGGAACTGCGACTACGGTGCGAAAAAAGGGGTCCTGCGGGGCTAAATTTGGGGAAATTGTACTTGCTAAAAAGAGAGAGCAGAGGACGGCTTCGGCTGGGGTGGGGCGAGGGAAAAAGCGCCGGTTGAAAAAATGTGTAACAAAATCGGAAACCAGGGGAATAAATAGGAGGGCCTGACAACTCGCCGACGTCGCCGAAAAAGAGAAAGCCATTGGTGATTTGAAAAGCCTTGGCCAAAGGAGCAACAAATTAATGGGGGGATCGAGGAGGAGTCAAAGGGATGAACCATCAAATATTTGGCGGACTCTAAAAGCAGAAAAAAAAGATGGAGCGCCGAAGTTCCTGCGAGGACCCGCAGAGGTTAAACTTCTGAGACGACGGGGAGACCAAGTGATTGATGGGATAACATATCGCAGGGCCTTCCATCCCCGGGGGGGGCAGAAGGATAGTCACTTTGGAGGGGAGGTCGACCCATAATTGAATTGGGCTCCCCAACAGAAAGCATTACGTCGGTAAGGACAACTGTCGAGGGTATCGGGGAAATAATGGGGTTTTTTTCCAAATTCGTTAGAGATGGATGGAGACACCAGAGCAAAAAAAGGAAGCCGTGGCAAACTTGAGCCAAGTCGGCCAAAACGCTCCAGAAGGACTACCAAAAGAAAGGGGGGTGGGTCCTTAAAGCAGCCACACAACATGTTTTAAACTCCCGGTGTTGAACATTTTTTGCACAGGGAAGATCAAGAAGTCGGGAGGAGCCTTGGAGGCTGCCTAAAGTTTGGAAAAAAAAACCCGCCAATTGGGTTGCACCTCCAATAAAGTGTGGCGACGCTGAAAAATCAAAGCCCAAGTCAGGGGTTAAAAGGGCTTCCAGTCAGGGGTTTGGGGGAAAGCAGGACCAAAACGATTCAGCGCTACAAAATAAACATCAAATTACACAGCAATGGCTTGCGACAGCACCGCTTGGGGGTCCGCTCGGGGGGCCAAAAAAACCACTCGCCAGTAGCATCGATGAGGAAGGGAAAGGCACTCCATGGGGTGAAAAAAAGGGGAACCGGCCATTAAGTCTGCTGGCAAGAAAGGGGGGTCCATCGCCTGGGGGGGAAGTGACTGCCGCAATGACGCAAGACGTCGCCGAGGAAATTCTCCGAGGTCGCGGATTAGGAAAAAGAAAGGATAGACCATTTATTTTTGGTGACGAACAAAACAGCTGAAAAAGGGGGGATGAAGGGGGGGGGCCCCGTACTGCCTTAAGTACAATCGCTGGCTGAAGTAAGCGAAAGATCTCTAACAGAAAAGATAGGCGAAAAGAAATTGGGGGACAGGGCCGCATGGGAATGAAGTACTTCAAAAGGGAAAAAAAGGGGTTTGAGGGGGGGGGATGAAAGTTTGACCTTCGGGCGGGTTGTGTTAGGGGAGCATCGGGATCGGGGGGGGGGGGGACTTGTCCCAAAAAATCGCGGACTTTTCATTTCCAAATCGAAGTCAAACCCGGGGTTGTTCAATTCCTGGGGGGTCAACTAAGGTGTGGGGGGAAGTCGGTAAAGATCAAAGGGGGGACCTAATCGAAAGCCAGAGGGCATGGGGGGGATAAAAAGTTCAACATCCTCCCTGGACCGTTGGGTTCACCATGGTATTCTGAAGAGAGGGACTAAAAAAAAAAAAAAAGAAAAAAAAAAAAAAAAAAAAAAAAACAAAAAAAAAAAAAAAAAAAAAAAAAAAAAAAAAAAAAAAAAAAAAAAAAAAACCAAACGACCAAAAGTAAAAAACCCCAAAAACCCCAAAAACACACCTAAACCAACCAAAAAAACCCCAACCCCCAAAAAAAAAAACATAGCCCCCCAACCACAAAACAAAAAACACAAAAAACACAAACAAAAAACAAAAAAAACACACCCCCTGTTGACCGCCTATCTCTTGGTTGGAAACAAGACCATCTCCTTTTCAGGTTCAAAAAGGGGAGATCTTCCATCTTAAACCTCAATTCCGTGAAATTCCCACTCAGCTGGGGTAAAAAAGGACCTTTTTCTTGGGGCTTCTCTCTTTTTCGTAAAACGGAAGCTTGTCCAATTCTCCCCTCTACACTCCGTGGATAAAAAAAAAGGGACAGGCGGAAAAAGAAAGTTAAAAAAAAAAGGGTTTTTGAGGTTATCTTTGGGAGGTTTCCGCCGATAGCAGGGTTCCTACCGGCGCACCGTACGCCGGCAGACGACCACATCTCTAATAAAGATTATAAAACAGACTTGGACCAGAGCGCCTGAATTTTCGGGCCCCTTTGGAGAAAAAACAAAACAATATAAAACTTTCCTTAGGGAAACAATCCCGTAAAGGGGGGGTATTGCGAAAAAGGACCTGCCAGGCCATGCCGCGGAAAGGTTAAGGAAAAGGGGACAAATCGCCCAGTGTAGCCATTAAAAGTCATGGAACCCCCGGAGTAAAAGGCAGGCCACTAGTGTGGCAAAATGGCCAAAAAGAAGGTTGGGGATCTTGGCACCAAAGGAGGGAAGGGTCAAGAGAAAAGTTTAAAAACCCGTTGGAATAAAGCAAAACCAGAATGGCCACAAAAAAGAAGGAAAAAGGCAGGCCCACCGAAATGACTATGAGGTTGTTGACGACAAGAGCAAGGACTATTGTGGTGTTTAAGTGTGCCCTTTGCATGTAAGATTGTAGGAAAAAAAAGGAAGTTTAGTAAAGGGGACCGGGAAAAGCGTGATAGATTCGAAGTACAGGGAAGGGAGATCGAAGCACGAAAGGGGGTAAGACGGAATTGGAAGGGGTCACGGGGTGCAATTTGGGTCGAAGGACGGAGGGAAATAAAGATTGAGCGGCCAAAAAAGTCCTAGGCCGAGGAGGGGCGCAGGCGAACCGGGGGTCACGTACGCGGCAGGTAAGGTATTAAAAAGATCGACGCAGGGGGCGGAATCAATCAAGTGTGGAATGCGGGAAAAGGAAAAATGGGATGCGGGGCAGGGTACAGGGTCCACAACGGAAGCAAGGTGTTTGTTTGCAGATAAGAAGGTGGGGAAAAAAGGCTTGACGAATGGGGCCTCAATATCTGAAAGGGACACATAGGTAAAGAACTGAAAAAGCAGGACAAAAAAGGATTCAGTGGGGGGGATCGGACCTGGGGGGCAGGGAATTTTCACACAACCCAGAACCGGCGGAGGGGGGCAGGGGGAGCCAGAGCTGGGATGGAACTGAACCTGGTTCCAGGGGAAAACTGGCTTCACGGGGAAAAACGGAGAAAAAGGGTGTAAAAGGGGGTCACCAACTGGCTGCCCTTGGACCGAACCTAAACCCAATTTTGGAAGGGAATTCTGGGAAAAGGAGGAAAAAAGCTGGGGGAGCAAGTATCAGTTAACCAGCAAGAGGCCCGAATTACGGCGGGGGAAAAAAAAAAAAAAAACGGATGAGGTTAAAAAAAGGAGAATAAAGAGGAATCGCCGGGCTTTTAAAAGGGGAAAGTATTAAACCCTGAGAGAAAAAGGCAGGATTGACAGGGAGGCATGATAATTGACCGTGACCCGTAGAGGCGCTCACACCGAGCAAGTTCCGGGGAAAAAAAAAAGAGTCAGACTCGCAAAACCCGCGCTAATCGACCCCAAAAGTTACAACATTGCAAGATGACAGAAATGATCCGGAAAAGTGGGGAAAAGATTGGTTGAACCCGAAAAAAAAAACTTGAAAGCTGAAACGGGGAAACACATCCATCGGCCAAAGCCAGGGATGGGGTGGGCCAACAGTTAAGTAAAAGAAGGAAAACAAAAAGGGTTCACCGTTGGCAATGCAAACAGGGGACGGCGATCAAAAAAAACTTTCCAAGCAAGGGCCAAGACTTATTCCGACAACACCGGGGGTCTTCAGGGGGCTGAGAAAAGGTGACACTTAGTGGATTTCAGCGGGATGGTCCACGCCTCTATCAATTGGGGTCATTGGGGGGGTGTGGGAAAAGCCATAAAGCGGAACGTGTAACGCCATTACTGAGCACTTCCGCGACACGGGGAAGTTCCCCTTCAGCAACAAAGCGCGGCAGCCGTGGCGAAAAGGGAAATGGTACGGAAAATCTAAAAGGGGAACCAAACCCCCAGTAAGCAATCCTGGCAAATAAGGATATAACGACTTCCCCGGTCAACCAATCAGGTGAAAAACATTTACGAAGGAGCTGGGACACAGAGATAAACACAACACCCCGGGGGAGTTGGTTTTCCTCAGGGGAAGGGATCACGGGGGGGGGTGGTCCATCACAAAGAGGAATTTGTGTCACATTATCTTGAATAAAACAAAAATCCCCATCGGGGGGTGCCAAGGGCCCGTGCTCCTTTGGGAGTTTCCATTTTGGGGCGGAAAACATAGTTTAACGGAAAGGACTGGAGGGGTCAATGACACTGGGTTTGAGTTTGTTAAAGATAAGACTACGACTTAAAAAAGTAAAACCTTGTATGTTCCCCTTTGGATTTAAACCCAAGAGTCGTCCAAAAGGATTGGTCGGAAAAAGAAGGCCCTTTTTTTTGGTCCGACTTACCGGGTAAGTTGGGGGGGAGGAGAGAGGGGGGAAACAAAAGGGTGTGGTCTGAACCTGCAGAAGAAACATTAATGTCGATCAGTGGAACAACGGGAATTTTGAAATAATCAAAAAACCCTATTACGGGGGGTTCGGATGTCCTACGGAGGAAAACGGTTCCAAAACGGGGGGAACGATTAAGACTCTCGGCTCCCTACCGGTAAACACCGATACTAAAAGGGCCTTTTCCTTCCTCGGGGGGTAAAGGGGGCACGGCGTGTTGGAGACCTTGGGGGGGGAAAGGAAGACAAAATTGAATTTCATAACCGGCGCTGGGACGAAAAGGGGTAGGGGGCCGACCGAGGGGGGTGTGAAAAGTGGAGGGGTAATGAAAAGGAAAACCTGTCGACACGATGCGCCGGCCGGAAGAATCCAATCCCTCCCGACTCCTTAAACTTCAAAAATAACAGGGGCAACGGCTGGGGGGGAAAAAAAATCTTCTGGTGGTTGTGGTCTATAAGGTTTCTTTTGGCAATAGTACTACCTTTTACGTTGGAAGGGCTGACCACCTGAAAGCGCCGGGGTCAACCAGGCGGCCGAACATTTCTTTGGACCGAGTTAGGGCAAAAGGGGGTGTTGTGGAGCGATGTTACTTTCATGCAACTGCCCATGGAAAAAAAAAAAGGGAATTGAGCTGAAATTGAACTGCAAGGGTTCAGGGGGCGAAACGGGGGTTTTGGAAACACCCGAAAAGCGCGAGCTGGCACCAAAAAACCAAACAGAAAAGCCGGCATTGGGTACGAAAACAAAACTAGGGGATCAACTTCAACCGCAGTGGAGCTTTGGGGGAGTAAACAAGAACAAGGAAAAGGGCAAAAACCATATGGAAGACTGGGGAAAAGGTTCGAGAAATCCGGACTAGACTGGACAGCCACCCACAAAACCCGACGGGGGACAACAGCAAAAAGAGTCATAAAAAAAAGCCGTCGAGGGTGGAAAACCCACACCCGAAGGAAAGGGCTTAAATGGATACCCCCCGGGAAAAAAAAACTACTCTGAATGTAAGAGTGGAGGGCACCCTTCAAAAAAGTCGTTTAAACCACTTTGACGCGGGAATCATAGACTAATTTGGAGAAAAACAGACAGGGTGAAATGGTAAACATTTTTTTTGCCGGAAAAGGGTAAAACCATCGATGAACTTTCTCCGGCAGGTTTGTTGGAGTCGAGACGTAAAAGAAAGTCGGCGGCGGGGATTTGGCAGGGAAATCCTTGCAGTGCAAAGCGGGGGGGACCAAAAAAAGGGAAGAGCGCTGTCGCGGAGGTGTATGCTGGGGGGAAAAAAAGCGCAGCCATCAAAAAAAGGACCGGGAAGAGTCGAGGATCGGGTTAGGTCAACATTGGGTGAGTGTTTGGCACACCAATGTATAGAATAGGAGGCAAAAGTACTGGAAAATCTGACGTCAAAATGAACAAAAGGAGACCAAGGTACTTTCACAGGGCACGAAAGAAAAAATATGAATAGAGTTGATAGGTGGAAGGTAAGACGTGGCAAACTGGGGTCAGAATGGGCTGCCAACAGTTTCATCCGCCCAGAAAAAAAAAAAAAAGTGTGGTGCCGAAAATCCAAAGAGAAAAAAAAGGGGCCTAAAAGGGAATTTATAAAAGACTGACGAAAACCGAGGAAAACCTCGAGGTTTCGCGGGGGAAAAGGGAAGGGGGTCGCGGGGGCGGGGACATCAATATGGTCAGGAAAAGAGGCAGGGATGGTTGAAAAAGAAAAGGGAGGTGGAAGGGTGGTAATCTCGCAAAAAAATTAAAAAACAGGGGGGAGTCTATAAACATCCAAAAATGGCAAGAAAAACCTTTTCAGAGTCGGAGTCTCAGGAGTTCTGTGAGAGGTTAGCGTGACTCGCAAAAACGACTTCTGTCGGACAATCCTGGCTCGGGGGGGGCTCGGAAACCAAAAAAGTGGGTTTTGATGAAAAAAAAAAAAGGACCCCCCAGTGGGGAACGGGGGTAATCACGAACCGCATGAAAACTGGGGCAAAAGGGTCACGTGTGGCCGGCAAAAAGCAGACTATGCTTGCCAACTGACCAGGTTTGTTCCCTGAAGCCGAACGGAAGTCGGCACTTGAAGAATTTGGTGTTGATGACACAAATGTCTAATTACAATGCAAGGTTTTAAAAAAGAAAAAGGAAAGCTGGCTCCTGAAAAATGAAAACACATTTGATACACCGTGTAACAAGTAAAAAACAATCGACTACCACTAAACAATTGGTACCGCCGGGGATCTGAAAAATCCGGGGAAGACCATTGTGTTTTGAAGTAACAATGAGAGGGTCCTCGAGGGAAAACTTCGGAAAAAGGGGGGAAAAAGTTGTACAAAAAACGAAAAAAAGGTTTCGACAACTCCTTAATTCTTCGTTGTGATAGAGGAACGTGAATGAAGAGGGACAAAAGCAACCCGTAGGTGTGGAAACACAGGGCTCTCGTTGACGGGTCGCCAGACAACCCCTAGGTGACTGTACGCAAAATTTCGAAAGAGCGAAGAGTCAGAAGAAATGTGAGGAAAAACCACAGCGAACACATAGAAGAGTACTTTGGGTGGAAAAAAAAAGCGCAAGTAAGTGGGGACAGGCCAAATCCTGAGGAACGGCCTTACCAAATCCGACAAGTTGGGGAAAACCACGCCAAATTCGTCCAAAAAAAAGGAAAGTCCAGACAAAAGAATCTCAGGGCAAATAAAAAAACGCCTCCAAAAAGGGGGAGCCGGTGAAGCATCACTGAAGGGGAAAAAAAAAAGAGCATAAGGGGGGGGGGCTGGAGCTATACTTTAAGGAAAGGAAGAAGGAAAAAGGCCAACAAATCCTAGCAAAAATTCGACCGAACCAAGAGCTATGAGCGCACGAAAAAAGTAACAGCAACGCGTCAGGATAACACAAAGGTGGGAAACACCCAAAAGAAAGGTAATAAGAGTAACCCTGCCGACTAACAACAAATGCCAAGGGAAAAGGAAGGTGACTAAAGCAGAACCCAAAAGCCCAAAGGCGGGCTGCCCAAACAAATAGCAGGCGCTTAAATTCCGGGACCGTAAAAAAGGCCCGCAAAGAGTTAGAGGACTGTAAGCAGACTTCGGGACAGTGGGGCCAAAGATCCGAAGCATCAGAAAAGGACCTTCAAAAGTAAAATAAGATTATAAAAATGTATCGTATGATTTTGGTAAGAGGATTTTCGTAACCGTGGAGAGGAAAGAGGGGTCATTGATCTGGGGGAAAAAAACCGTTTTCGCCGCACAACCCAGAGAAGGCGCCAGCTTTGGACAGGAGGGGAGGAAGAGATATAGCCATTTGGCAGGTGACCAGAAAAGGGGGGGGGGGGAATCATAAAGGGACCTTCGCTTGCCAGTTTTACAACCGCCTTATCGGAGCGAAATCGGGAAGTTGGACTCTAATCGGCACAGTCTGGGAACCCAACGTCTGCAAAAAGGACGATGTGAAGGGGGTTTTTTTCCTGAGAGCTAGACGTTATCGATCAACGAACTCATGTCCAGCGGGCAGAGGGGATGACGGCTTTCAAAACGGACGAAGAGGAGGAATTTTCAAGGGCGGTGCTTGCGGGTCGGAGTGTCTGCGAAAAAACGACGGGGGGGGCACACTGGCGATGATTCCCCTGGCCCACGGGCACGCCGGGCCCATTGGGGGCAAAGTAAGGTTTCTGTTTGAACAAGCAAAACGTGTGGCCAAGGAAAGGGTCTAGGGTGGCGGGGGCTGAGGGCGAGGGAATGGTCCTCATGGAGGGAGAACTGCGAAAGGGGCTCAAAGGGACAAAAAGAAGAAATTGGGGTCAGGTCAACGAGAGACCGGTTTTTAACACCGGGACGCCGGGGGTGGCCGAATACCCCGTAAGCCAGCGAAGCCGCATCCGGGAGGGGGGACTAATCACTGGGTAAAATCTCCTGGGGGTTTGGTACAGTGAAGTCGGCGAATTTAATCTACATCAGGTTACAGGGTCTAGAGGAGGGGGGTCTAAAAAAGCAAAACTCCAAGTCTATTGCCAGGGCGGGTGGGATCAACCAGTTGTGGTTCAAAAAAAAAATGTGGTTACTTGTTGGACCAAAAGGTATGCCGAGATTCTTCGAAACCGGAGGGGCATGCTTGATGAAGGGGCGCCGTGTGGACATAGAAAGGTCAAAACACATCGAAAAAAAAAAAAAAGGCCACTCTAAGGGGGGCGAAGGGACAAAAGAAGCGAGGGGAAACAGGGGAGTATTTAAGGGTCAACATCCCGCACAAAAAAAAAGGATGCGGCGTGGATCGAACGCAAAACCTTGGTAAGAGAATCAAAAAACTGGCGCTGAGGCAAATAGACCGAAACATTGTAATGAGACGTGCGCCAAAAAAAAAAAAAACTCAAAAGGATCGAGGGACAGACAGAGCTTGCTGATGTTATAGAAGAATAGCATTCCTGGCACCATCCGACAAAATTGAAAGGACCGTTCAAAGGGGAAAAGTGGACAAAAATGGAAAACAAAACGACCCATATTAATTTCGCCCAAAACCCCCGCATAGGGAGTCGGTGACCAGCGGGGAAGACGAGCGCGGGATCAGGGGGAATAAAAATCCATATTTGGTAAGTTGAGAGAAAGGGATTTCAGCAAACAGGAACATGAGAGCCCACGGTGAAGGCCAGCACTATGGAGACCGCCAGACCGAAATGACTACTCACTAGACTTTGGACCTAGAAAGATCAGCCAGTACTGGGGTCTCAAACGGGACTTGACTGTTTTGGCATCCAAGGAAAGGCGTCGCGAAACATTTCATGAGTGACCGAAAATTTGTGAACAGAAAAAATTTTGTGGCCGAAAGACGACGAGTCGGGACTTCCCGTGCCCGTACTGCGGTCCTGTGTTTTGGAAAGGGACCCTCGAAAAGATGACGTCTGGGACCGATGAGCCAGACAGAAGAAAACGAACGATACTCCAAGGCACGTTTCCCCTTCGCGAACTAACCACTAAGCGTCATCGGAACGTTAGGCAAGAAAAAAAATGGGTGGAAAAGGTGGTTACACGCGCATTTCGGGAACAAGCGTCCCCGAGAAAAGGGGGCCTGGCTTGGGGGAATTGAAGATCGAAAAAGGAGGGGAAGGGTCATAGAGGAAAAATGTGAGTAAGAATGTCGCGGGGGAGCTGATGCGCTGGAAAGGGTGCGGCAAAGACGGATGGGGGAAAAAAAAAAGGTTTGTTCCCGCTGCCCGTCCAGGAAAAGACGGATGCCCGTCTCGATATCGAAAAGCGAAATAGATGGTCCTTGGCAATGAAAAAAAAATGAAATGGGAGTCCCTTCAAAGGGGACGGGAATGGAGATGGGTTTAAGGGGTTGAGAAAAAAGGGTGTCGGAATCTGCCGAGGGACGGCTGAAGGAGGGGGCACACGGAGCATCTTTTTCAGGAAAAAAAAGGGGGGGCCGAGGAAATTTGAAAACCAGGGTCAATTCGGCGAAGTCACCGTTAAAAAAAAATTTGCAAAAAGCCAGCCATGGGGATGAAAGACAGGAAAGCTCACAAATGGTTGGGGGGGGGCCGAAAGGACGAAAAACATTGTTCGATCTGGCAGCATGGGGGGTCACCATCCCCGAGCCCCTGGGGTTAAAAAAGTCAAACGAACAAAGGTTTCTTGCGGAAAACCATCTAGTGAACAAAACCATTCGCCAAGACCGCCAACAGGGGCCGGTAAATTTGGGGGGGGTGGCTTTAGGGCGTTTAACGGCCAGGGGGGGGGATTAAGACGGAAGCGCTCGGGCAGGCCGTCAAAAACAATTAAGCGACGGTAAAAAAAGAGTCGGCCTGGGGGTGGTCAGTCAAACCGATCTGAACCTAAATGGGGGGGGGTGGATGACAAGGACTCAACACAAAAACAAAGGGATCGAACCGACCGGCAACCGAGAGTTGTTTTGATGGGATACTGGTTTTAAAGGTAGGGCCAAGACGTAGTACACCCGGAAAGTCACACGGTGGTGCAAGGGGACGGCCCTTCATATGCCTCCCGAGGAAAGACAGAGAACGAGACCGAAAGGTTCAAAAGAGAGTCTGTCGTTCGAAAAAAAAAAAAAAAGTCAAAAATTTGAATACGAACCTTGGAAACAAAGGGACTGTCTCCGCCAGAAACACAACCGGTAAAATGGGAGTGAAAAAGGAAACGTTCCCCTTAACCACGAATGCGACGGGAAAAAAAAAAAGTCAAATCAACCCGTTGAAAAGCACATCAATGAAAGTGCACTGGGACCCTCCCAGACTAAAGGGGAAGGCCACTAGTGGGAAGAACCCAAATAGCAAAGGGAAACCAGGTGGATGGGGGCACAAAAGGTTTCTTGATGTCAAACTAAAAAAAAAAAACAATGAAGGCTGCAGGCCAAAACAAAGAGGGAAACAGGGGGGGAAAGGAAAAACCACGAGATCGGTGGGAAAAAAAAAACGAGTCCTGAAATGAACTAGTGGAAGGTTGACCCGTGCTAGAATACGATAGGAGGGGGAAAAATAGGAGGGGAAAAGGAAAAGGTCTTTTAGGGGGTCCAAAGGCAGGGAAGGGAATGGCGAAAGGGAAGGGGAAAGCCCAGGAAGTGCTTGTCAAAATGGGAGGCCTTCCACACAAAAGATCTGCTAAAGGTAGGGGGTGAAAAAAGAAGGATAAGAAACGCGAAGGTGCCCTTCGCGGCAAGGGTCGATAGCCCAGCATCGACGCCAAACCGGGGGGAGGTGCGGAATAGTCAGTGTTGAGGGGAAAGAATCGACCGGGAAGGGGACAACTGTTGGAGGGTCAAAGAGGACCTTTTATGGGGGTTGCCGAAAAGCCAAAAAGAAGGGGTTTGGCCCAAAATGCTGGGGAAAGTGATTCAAGAAACGGGAAAGTTTTTCCAATTTCCGGGGGTAAAAAAATATGGGTAACGCAAGCAAGTAGGGGTCCTCTTGGGCTAGGAAGGGGAGGTGGCCTCCGGGTCAATCGAAGGATCGAAGGTTCGCGATAAACTCAGGGGGGTGGTTTTTTGTTCAAAAGACAGGAAGCTCAGGGGAGAAAGAAAAAGAGTTGCGGTCACACGGTTAAGGAACCCCTGGGAAAGAAAACCAAAAATGGAAGGCATAGGTCTCAGGAGAGACGCGTGGTAACGAAAAAGGGCGGCCGTCAAGGAGGGGGAAAAAGCTCTCTCAAAAAACCAAAAAAACAAAAAAAAAACAACAACGGGAAGGAGTTCGGGCTCGCAAGGGCAGCGTTAACGATCGTTAGGTTGGGGATCGAAAAGGTGAAGACGCAAGGTCCAAAATTGGGGGGGGGGGGGAAGGTTCGGCCCGGGCCCAAAACTTGGGGGGACGTTTTACCCATCCAAAGCCGCCTAAAAAAAATCCATACCCCAGAGGTGGAAAACCAGGGGGGAAGGAACCGAGCAGGGAAGATCTTGACCTTTAACACCTGGAGGAACTAATCCCAAGAAAAGAATAGGACCGCCTGCCTTGACGGGGGGGGGGAAGGGAAACGGTGAACCACGGGAAACTTGAAAGAAATGAAATGATACAATCCAATTGATCAATAAATTGTTGGGGACTGAACGGGAGCACTTATTCGAAAAAAAAACCAAACGGAGGTCAAACGGGGGACCCGCAAACAACAGTACGGCCCAGCATCCGATCCGGGTAAAACACAGGGGAAAAATGTACTTATGAAACGCCCGCTTGCGCGAAGTCGTCATATCGGGGGAAAAAAAAAAGGACACGGATGGGGCGGAATGGTTCCCGAACTTTCGTCTAAAACCTCCCTCGAAAAAGGGAAAATGGGGGGTTGGAAGCTTCAGGAACGCCTGGGGGGGCCCCCAATGAGTACACGACCGGTGAAAATGTCCGCCATTCCGAAACGCCGGATAAGCAACGGAACAGGACCAGTACAGAGCGAGGAACGGGGTTAAAGGCCAAACAAGTACCCTGACATAAGAGAAATCTAGCAAAGGAAACTTTCCCCCGTCAACACGGACAATATCCGGCCTTGCGCCACAACGAAAACAGATAATCGGGGGGGGAACGTGTATTCAAGGGTGGGGGGGGTGGGGGGGGGGGAAGACCCGTGAATTTTACAGGAGCGGAAAAAAACGGTGGACCAATCGCCGGGGGAAAAAAGGGGGGGACTCCGGGCATAAAATATGGGGGGGAAATTGCCAGGAAAAAAAAAAACAATGGGGGGCCGGGCCATTAAGAATGTTCCATGGAACTTTTACTGTCGGAAAAGCTGAGGGGGGACGGGCCGTTGGACGTACTTCGACGCCGGGGAAGGACGGGAAAAAAAAAATTTTCCAGGCCCGTTTTAATACCAATTTAAGGCTTGGTTTTTGAAAGGAAAAAAACAGCTCTCTTTTGGACACTGGCCTCAAAGACTGCATAAATGGAAAAGGAGGGAGTCGGGTGGGTCGATGTCTAAAGGAAGAGGTAAACGGGTGGTTCTTCTCCGTAGTAGCTTCCCCCAGGGACAACGGTAGACTAAAAAAGAAAAAAGAGACGTCAGCGACCGGAAAAAACAAGTATAGAAAAAAAAAATGAATGTGATGGCAAGGGTGTTAAAAACACCAAGAACTTCAAGTGGGGAGGGGTATGTCCGCGTGGGTAGAGGGGGTCAAGAAAAACCGGTTCAGAAAAAAGAAGCCGGAAAAAATCCCAGGAAAGAATTGGGAACAACAAAAAAAAAAAAAAGATGGGGATTGAACGGCCCTGTCGAGACGTCTCCCCCCAGCGGCCCGAAGATATCAAAAAATTCGCCGACAACACAGAGCAGGAAAACTAACAAATACCGAGCCACGTTCGGGGGGGGACTGAAAACGGGTTGGTGCAAGGAGTTAAGGGGTCCACGGGTAGGGTCATAGGGAAGAACCTAGGAGGGAGGAATCTGGAAAAACAAAAAGTCCAATGTGGGACGGTGAAAAAAAGCATCGAAATTGGGGAAAGTCACCGTTTTGTGAAGGAAAAAACACCATTTGGTTGAGCACTGGAAAAAATACTGACAAAAACGGAAAACAGGGACTGACGGAATTGAACGGGTCTTGTTCAAAGGAAAAAAACTGTCCGGAAAAGAAGCGGAAATTTTTTGGGGGAAACCCGACAAAGAATTAGGAAAAAAATGGGGAGACCCCAAAAAAAACCTTCAACAGCACGAAGGCCCAAAAGGGGAAGGGGACGTAAAAAAATACCACCCCGCCACTGGTTTGGAAAAAGGAAACCAGAAGAAGAAAGCCACATTAATGGAAACCTTGTCTGTAGGATCCGTCAGGTAAGCGTGGCAAAAGACATGTCACCACTGGCAAAGTATCGGCGACATAAACCCCTCTCCACCCACTCCACAAAGCCTAGGCATAGGATTAGATCCCGCGGGACCTGGAAAAAAAGAAATAATCAGGGAAACTTACCTCTGCAAGGAAGTTGGCGCAGTCCACGTTCAAAAACAGTTTCCTTCCCAGCTAAGCAAGCACAGAAAAAAAACTTTCCACGCGGAACGGGTTCACTTTTACAAGGGTGGGCGGGTGGCCCCCGGGGAAAAAAGCAAACGCGACTTCAAAACGAAAGACACATGAGGGGGTTGTCTCCGTATCGGTATAAGAACAGCACTGAAGTAGGGGTTTAGCGGTAAGTCAATCAGGGTGGTCAAAGTGGCCAGATCGAGGGGGGGAGAGTAGCTGAAAATTCTCTATTTTAATTCTTGAACAAAATGGTAAAAAAGACTCACATAAGGGAACCAGAACTCGGCGTGCGAGGACGACGAGAAAATTTCGAGCAAGGTGAGAACCAGGACAAAAAAAGCAAAAGGGAAATGGAAAAAAGAGACTTCCTTCTGGTTGAAGGCTTCGTTCGAAAAACAGAAAAAAAAGAAAAAAGGGGAACACTTTCCAACGTGGGACTGAAAGTATTGGAGACCGGTTTTGAGTAGTTGTCACCTATTGGAGTGGGGAAGGAAAAAAAAAAAAGAGGTGTGAAAG
>Ga0179593_1381083_pt1 | contig 25603 bp, 27 predicted proteins | sample CZODoug2_1_08_16_FD_185931 | JGI IMG/M metagenome (GOLD analysis project Ga0179593, IMG submission 185931) | Vadose zone soil fungal communities from Angelo Coast Range Reserve, California, USA - CZODoug2_1_08_16fungal (PacBio error correction) | ecosystem: Environmental > Terrestrial > Soil >...
CTCGATCCTTGCCGCCTACGCATCTGACTTGGAACACTCGGGATTCAGGAAAAAACGCGAAACCGGTTTTGGGGGTGCGAGATGTGAAGGCAATAACTAGAATGTCATCGGCTCGAGCGGTGAGAAAAGCATCATAAAACACTCTTTAAACGGGAAACAAAAACATCTCCGAAATCGGTTACCATAGTGACAAGCTAAATCAGGCGTTATGAAGACAGACCTTATGCCATAACTGGGGAGCATCTCTAGTAGACTTGTCTCTCCATTCTTCTGAAAAACAGGGGGGACGCAAATTGGACCTTGGGGAGAATCAGCTCGTTGAAAAAGATTCGAGAAACTAAAGTCTGGAACGCGAATCTACTAACTGAGGATTGCAGGAATCGAAACATATAAGTGAGCTCTAGAGGCGAAGAAAAAGATCGCTACCTGTACGGCCCGGAACCAGTTATTGCCGACGTGTAGAATCGAGGGTCTAAAAAGGATAAGGTCTGTACCACTAGCGCTCGCGGTCCTCTCATTTAGTTCATCTCCAATATTCAGTCTCAACCGCGCCGCTGAAAAGCGGGGCCGTCCAGGAAAGCAGCCCGCAGTGGGGGTCTACTCTACGTGGCCTACCAGCTTAAACTACTTCCTCTGGCCGCATAGGGGAGGTCGAGCGACCCTCAACCGGACGTCTGGGAAGAGTGCATTGTGGATTCCTCGGGCACGGGCGAACAGAAAAAGCCCGGGTCGCATTCCTAATGGGTCTCTCCCCTATAGAAAAGGGAAGAAATCATGAAAAACCACAGCAAGGGACTCCTTTCATGAGCGGAACCAAACCAAGTCAAGCTCCGTACTTAGCACTCGTAGATTTCCTGGCAGGGTGAGAAACCAACGAAGGGGTAAAAGGACCAAGGTCCAGAAAGAATCTCAGGTATAGGCATTAAGGGCCTGAGGAGTTTAACCTCATCGTAAGGGGGCATGTGGTAGCAGGGCAGGAGCGCCACGTTTGGTGGTTCTACTTCCTCAAATCCTCATTCAACAGGGTCTCTTGCTCGGGGCACCAAAAGATCATGATGCTTCGAATTTGGGCCAAGGGGGGTATTTGAAGAAAGGGTAACAGATAGAGGATTGGAAAAAAGAAAAGGGAGTGCGAGAACCTCACGAAGCGTTGCCTCGGAGGAAGGTTAACGTCGAGGAAAAACTAGGCCACTGAGACCAGAGGCGGGAAGAATCTTCATAAATAACTCCAGAGGAGCCAAGATGGCCACTGGGCGATTCTTTTTGAATCGAGGGCCCCTAATTGGTGCGCTCGGCATCACGAACGACAGGCTGGAGGAAAAAAAGGCGGAAACATTGTCGCAGCACAAGAAAAGGAAAAAAAGACAGGGGGGACGTGAGAGGTATCGTCATTCGAATGCCGCACGGAGAAAGGTGAATTCACAAGGCCCGACGCGGGATGGGGTCCGGAAAACCTGATTGAGCCTGACATCACCGACGTCTTGAGAAGAAGAGGTGCATTCAACACGCAGGTCGCCTCTTTCTCTTGGAGTGATAGAGGTAAAAAGATAGAGCAGCTCGCCGGGAATGTAAGCGGTACTATTGTCGAGGGTCGGGTCCGGGACCGCACTCCCGATGAATCAGAAGCATTTCCGGGTGAGAAGCAGAAAGGAAGTGGGCCGTGCCTCCTCGGGTACCGATGGCGACTCAGCGCTCGAAATGGGGGAAAGCCGGGGGGGGGAGCAGACCACCCACGTGATGGGGAGACGGACGAGAAGGTGGACTGTCAATGCGAGGTAGCAAAGAACGCCCTTTAAGGAGGGGGGTTTGCAAGCATCATCGCCGACTTGGACCTAAGAGCCTAAAACGAAAGAACTTGACGACACGGGAGGCTTAGAGCAATTGTATCATCCACCATTAGATGCCCTCCTATTTACGAAGGAGAGAAATATAGTCTAGTCTGCGGAGGGTACCGATTTGGAGGACTCATACCACAGGGGGGCGGATGGAAGAAATAGCGGTAGAAAGGGTTATAAATCTGTGATGAAAGCACGAAAGACAAGGAAAATCCCGAGAAAGTATCAAACCTGCAGAAAAAAGTTATAGTGCTGTCGTAGAGACGGCAAGAGAACAAAATTGCCCAACGCAAAGAGAAGAGAGTGTTATTGGGCGAGGGATATCACCATAGCCCGTTCGGGACAGTACGGCCGTCTCAATACAAGGGAGCGTCTTCGAGCTCGCTCATACAGATCAGCTTCGCAGCAACAGAAAAGATATAAACGCGAAAGTGAAGCGGAGGACGAATGCCGGGGGGCAGGAGTATAACGCGCCCCGTAGCAGGGTGTGGGGGGCATGGTCTCTCGTTGGCAGACATAGTGCGGCAACTTGCTGCAGGAGCAGGTTGGAACTGCGGTGAAAATTCAAGGGGACGAAAGTGTGGGGTAGGCCAGGACGCGAGTCGAGAAGTACTACCCACCATACAAAAACACCCGTCATCGACAGCCGTGGGAGGGGTTAATGTAGCGGAAGAAAAGGGGCAGGCAAGGGTGATAACTAAGGAGGAAGGTTCATCATCTGCATCTAGCTGAGTACTCGGCACCATTTCACATGAAAATGGTCAAGAGTACTGCAAAATTGAATTTGAAAGCCTGGGGGGGGGGTGGGGGGTGTTTGGTGGGTTTCGGGAGGAAGTTGAGTGCGCCTCGCACTCTGGGGGGGAGGGGGGGGGTCCGTTCGACTCTCAAAGAGGGAAAGTGTCCATCGGCGGTTGTGTAAGACGAGAAAAGGACCTGCCACTGATGGGGGATGTTCCCGGGGGCCAACGCGGTTACGGGGGGACTAAGCTGGCGTGGCGAACAACTTGACTGGTGAAAACAAAACCGGAACTTGCGAAAGATCGTTAGATGCGAATTGAAGAAAGGGAAATATTGGAACTACGTGCCAGGACCCGTTGGTAGAAGGACAACCGCGCAAAAAAGAGGGCGATCTCCTCGGAAATGAAATGGGGGGGTACCGATTGGAGGATTCAAAAAACAGAATGTAGAAATACCATGGCCGGGGTTTGGAGAGCGGAGAAGGGGACTCCCTCCTCTCTAGAACGTGTCAGAGGTGTGTGCTGTTGACAAGACTGTCCTCGGACAAAGGGAAATAATGCAGGATGACGAACCGAACTGATAAACCCGCGAGGCAGGGGCCTCTAGACACATCGGTTGGACGAGGTTTAGTGAACGCGAGGGCGCTCCAGAAGAGGGGGGGGGGGGGAGAGTTTCACAGCCCTTCCGGAGGGGCTGACGTTGGGGCGGGATCACTAAGGTACTATCGAGAGTTGCCTTTCAGTAAGAACGTGCAGGCGGTCGGCGACAAAAAGCTCGGGGCGGGAAAAAAAAAAAAAAAAAAAAAAAAAAAAAAAAAAAAACGGATGAAAAAGAGGAGAGATTGCGGTTGCGAGAGGAAAGGCACTGCAGCGAAAGGGGGTATGGGCTCGATGGGAGACGGGGAGTATGCGATCATTCTGTTTACCAGATACGGAGGAGGGGTTTGAGGGGCCGGAGGTCACAGAGGCTTTGAATCGGTCCGCTAGGGGGGGTTGAAGGGGCCTTGTCGAAGCTCGACAATGAAGACAGAGATTTTGGGCCGGATAGAGGAACGTGTCGCGTGTAAGAATGTAACAACAGGAGAGAGCTCGTCGCAGGGGGGGTTAGTGCCATGGATACAACACGACTAGGAAATCGAAGGTGGAATCATGTCAGAAAGGAGGAAAAGGGGAGCGCAGACAGTGGGGAATACTCACACCGAGAGCAGCCCGCAGGAAAACAGCAAGGAAGGAAGGGCGAATGTTCAAGTTAGTTCCTTACAGGAGAATCCGGCAGATTTAAAGAAGGAAAGCAGGTGGAAATGGCGCGTTGACCAAAAGATTGCAGCTGCAGGAGCATAGCAAGGAGACACTTGTGGAGCCTGGGCAGGAGGGCAAAAAAGAATAAACCAAAGTGGGCGAAAAAAGCGTAACGGGCTTAAAGGGGTAACCTTTTAGGCCCTGAATCAGGCTCATCTGGGTGTTCGGCAGAGATGGGAAGGTCAAAACGCAAGAAGGTCTGAAATATGTAGGACAGTCCACAGAACAAAAATCCATTGTGACGTGCTCAGGTGCCGGTCGTGGTGCAGGAAGGATTAAGGACTGTGGAGGGACCGGGCCGAGGGTGGCTAAGCTTCTACAAAGAAAAGCAGGGGCGGCGATGGCAAGAGAAGGATGATCTTTCGCAGCGTAGAATCAGGTAAAATTTCGCGAACCCTCTAGGAAGGGAACATGAGAAAGAGAGAAAGTAGTACGTCTAATGTTTAGGAAGACCTGGCAGCTTATCGATTGGTGGGGCAATATTGCTTGCCGCACTGGCGGCTTCGAGTGCTCAAGAAGCAGAATACGAGGCCTGGGCGTGGAGACATTTCCTGCGAGAGAAGAGAGAAAAGACTCAAAAAAAGAGATGACAAAAGGAGGAGACGAGTCGGGATTAGCGAAAAGGGGTCATGCCTCCACGCATTCCGCGCTATCTGTCGGAAGCCTCAGATCGGCGCGCGCAAGCAATAAGAAGAAGAGAAAAGAGCGACTCCTGCCGGGGAGGGGGGAAAGACAAGGTTAAAAAGTACATACTGTCGCACTAAGGCCTGGCCATGACTAGGTCCTGAAAGAAGAAAATGAGAAGCCGAAGGGTAACATCACCAGCGTGAGCGGCAGAGAGACACTCGTGACCGTAGTTGTACCTGGACGAACGAGGAACGGATGCTCCAAGTCCAGGAGAAAGTGCCAAAAGATGGTTGACCGGAAAGTGGCAAAACCGGCACTAATAGCCAAAATGTGCGTAGCCTTCATGTGGACGCCATGTCACTTAGAGGGTGGACTGGTGGAATCCAGAAAGCTAAAACATTGATACGGAAGTACTGGCAGGAACAGGGGGAATCCTGAAGGTCCACAGCCTTGGAAGCCAAGACCCCCAAACCGCTGTGGCAATATTCATGGACCCTCAGGGGAAAGGACTCCCACAATATGTCTCAACGGGGGGCTGCGCAGAAAGAGGGGTCGTGTGTGAAAGGCCACAATCTAAAATGAACGCAATGGCGGGAACTCTTTGCAGGGTACTGTGTCCTTTACAGTTCACCCGGAGGCGGAAGGAGAAGTCTGGGTTACCCGAGAACTCTGCGCCGAAGGGGCAGCTAGGATTCCCCTTCGCACGAGCTCTTGGCACCTTACGACAATGGAGTCCGTGACAGGACGATTTCCTCACGGTGATTGTTTCAGGCCCCGACCGGAACGAGAGGAGAAAGGGGGGGGAATTTCGGATAGAGAAAACCAAACGTTCGCTTCGGAGACGGCCAAACAGGGCGGGCGGCTTCCTGTAAGTGAGTGCGAACAGCTTTCGGAAATGAGGCAAAAAGGCGGGGAGCTGAAGCCGGGGAGCTAGATGGGAAAAGGCAGAAAAAACTCCTCCTACTCACTGTCAAGAACAACATGACGAAGTTCACTCCCCTGCCAGAGCATACAAAAGGGTGCAAAAGGCCGTGGAAGAAAAGAAAGGGAAGATCCCCTCCTCTTGGGAACATGACGCCTCCCCGCGTGTAGCATCAAGAATTGATGCCAAAGGTTAGGGGGAAAATGAAACGGATAGGGGAGAGAAGAAGAACGTAGGGCAGGCCGCCAAACGTATAAAGCCAGGAAAGGGGGAAACCGATCCCGGAGGACGTGAGAGAAAGTCTTGCCAAACCAGATCCTCCGCCTTCAGGAGCGCAAAAGACGGGATAGAAGTTTCGGAGTCTCCAGTTGATATTGAAGGCAGTCCACTTTTGCAGCGGACAGATGAAAAAAAATCAAGAAAGATTATCATGAGAAAGGGGGGAATTTAGTTTCTCAAGGAATGGTTCCGAGAAAGGGGGGGCCACGGACGGCCGATTTGCTAGACCTTATGGTTGGGACGAATCACCCATCTTTCATCAGCGAGGAGGTCCTCGTTGGCAAATGGAACCTTCTAACTATGACCGGGACAGACCGGACTAATAATTAAAAACTATCGGCCAATCTTCAGAAGAGAAGGAAAAGCACCGACTGCAAATTCCGGGGAGGATGCAGGACCAGTAAACTTTTGGTCAGAAGAGACCGCGTAAGTAAGTCCCGCTGGGGAAGCGGTGAAATTCCAAAAGTCATGGTTCGCCGCGTCCAGCGCAGACCCGATGGAACACTCTGAACTGCTCATAAAGAAACAACGGAAGCGGGTCTGGGAAGCAAGAACCAACAACAAGCTGACAATTTCACTGACCCGTCTTCATGGAAGAAATTGGGCACGTCGGTCAGGGATGGTTCGGTCGAGGACTATGTTTACGAGCCGTCGATGCAAACAGGCGTACTCCCTTTTCCGCCGGCAGAGGGAGAGGGGAAGTAAAAGTCTAAAGGCCTGGGGGAGGGCGGGGGTTGGCGGTTGGGAGAGTGGGGTACAAAGAAGCCAGTGCGGAACATCTCGCTCTAATCAACTCAGCGTCCCCGAATTTGCTCCCCGCTTGGCAGCAAAGGGGGGAGGAAAGCGGTCAGGCCAAAAGGGAAAAAAACCAGGCAAAACCAAGGCAGATTGTGGTGCCGTATCTCCTGCCCCGAAATGAAGTACACGAAGCGGACGGCGCGATGTAGATGTCTGCGTGGGTTTGCCGCGAGGATGTACGACTGGCCAAGCGCCCGACGAAGAAGCCGCCCGGAAGGGGGAACCTGGAGCCGTCGGGAAACGAGTGGGAGTTGGGAGTGGAAGACGCAATAAAAAAAGGATCTCGGTCTTTCTTAGCGAGTCGTCAATTTGGCAAAATTCGGCCAGGGAAAGGATAGAACCATGACATGAAAAGGGGAGAGCATGGGTACTGGGGTCTTGTCTATCGGAAAGAAAAAGGTCTGGATCCCGAGGAGAGATACCGACGGGGGCACATCGAACCCTGAACATTTGGGGGGGTGAAGGAGAAAAGGGCTACTCCTGGACGAGTTCCAGTCAGGAACGTGATCTTCGAGGGCAATGGAGGGGACCTTAGATAGGGGGGAAGGAGACCCCAGCGATACTTTCCGGATCATATGCCCCGGAGGGGCGTTGATACCAGAGGGCGCTGCTGGCCCTGAAGAACAACAAGCAAGGGAAAAGCGCTCTTGCGAAATCGACGACACTACAAAAAAACGCAGAAACTAAAAGGCTCTCCCTCTCATAGAGGGACTCTCCAAATCACACGGCGGAACAAGTCGGAGAGGCAGCCGGCGGCCACCGACCACCGTCGCAGCAGGACTCTAGGCTTCAGTTCGCGCACAGGCTGCCTTAATGCTGTGAGGGGTACAAGTAACTACAGGTTACCTCCGGGACCGGGGATCCGGACAGCGAGGAGGATGCCCAACGTCGACGCCGGTTACCTCAAGTAACTAAACAGTTTTTGTTGCAAGAATCGGCCCCTCTCTTCAAAATGGATGTTAATGTAGGAATTAAGGGTCCGAAGGTTAGAGGAGCAGCCAAGGTACTGGCGTCGATGCACCGGTCCCTCTCTAAACCTTACAAATGAAAAAACTCCAACCGGGAATGGGAGGGGATTGGGAAAGGACGACCTAAACTACATCGGCGTCGTAGTTGTTAAGAGGCTCGCAAACCATCGTGGGTTCTGACAACGAAAAGAAGGGGTTGAAAAAACAGGGAGGGGGATACGGGCGGAGAGCGCGCCCATGCGGAGCCTAGGGGCGATAGACGCCCCAAGTCGGGAACGCGCAAGCAGAACGCTCGTCCAGGGTGAGGAACTCCCGAGAGTAATTCGTCGTCCGGCGGTACCAGGGGTCGACCGGGGCGATCAAAGCTCTCAACTGGGAGGGGTGCCAACCGATTTGTAGAAAACGACAGGGCAACTGAGATTATGGACTGGGGTGAGAGGACGGACTCAAGAACGTGGAAAGCTTGAAAAAAAAAGTCCAAGAGCACCAGGAGCGCAACGGAAAGAAGAAGGACGCTCACAGGGGGGAGGCGAACGAAGCTGCCTTTGCCGGACAGGGACGGGAAAACTGCGTTCTGGGTCGCGTACCTCCGGTCCATGACGAACTGCGTGAAAAAAAAAAGGTTGGAGGCACTGAGGGCGAAGCGTCCGACAGGACGGGCACCTTCGCTGAGGGGAAGCGAGGGACGGGTAAGCATCGAGTCGAGTCGGGGAGGGGGTACGACAAGCCTTTTTACTAGAGCTAGGGAAGGACACCTTCCCCATGAGATTAGAAAAAGGTAGGGTAGGCTCAAAAAGCAAAAGGGGTTCTTCGCACGGCATTCGAGGGGGGTCAAGCTGTTATACGTCTAGAAAAAGGGGGAAAACAAATTCGTTAGCAGGGTGAAGGGGTCCTGGCGAGCAGAGAACGGACTGACTGGAAGCAAGGAGGGACCTCATGCGCGAAGGGACCGAACAGCAGCGAGTCAATCCTTAGAAGGCCAAAAAGAAGAACGGACCCTTAAACGGGGGGGCCCACAAAAAACAGCACACAACCACCCCAAAAAAAAAAAAAAAACAAACAACAACCACAAACAAACAAAAAACAAGACAAACCAAAAAAAAAAAAAAAAAAAACCAACCCACACCAAAAAACAACACCGGGGTTGCCCGTCGCGAGAGTCGTCGAAGGAGGTCGTCGAGGATAGACAAGGGAACGTCCTCAGGCGGTCGCGGGAGAGAGAGCGGAGCCGCGAGAGGATGAGGAAGGGAGGGGGATCAATGCTACGCGCGGCCAGCGCGGCCTTTTTCCGAACCCCCAGAGACGATAGGGCTCCCCTCGGCGGTGAATCGGAGAAGGAGGAGAAAGGAGGCAAGGACAATCGCTGTTCGGCTTGGACGGGACAAAGGTCGCTGCAGAACGCTGGGGATGGAGTTGTGAAAAAAATGGATGGAGGGCTCCGAAGAGCCCTCCTGGGGCTAATGAAGGAAATAGGCACCCAGGTGCAAGGCGTTGGGAACATCCAGCCTCAGGGCTTTTCCTCGTAAAACAAAGGGTCGGGGGGAAGCAAGAGAGGAGGTATTAGGCGAGACGAAGAGCGTTTCGGGCTTACGGGGGCGCTAGCGGCCACTTTCTTCCTTTGTATTGCGGGGGAAGCGGAGGCGACCCAGACCGAGAAAAAAAAAAAAAAAAAAAAAAAAAAAAAAAAAAAAACAATCAGTCTGGAGTCTAGTTTGCCGTCCCCCGCCCTCGGGTAAGAAAGCAGAAAAGATCGGCGAGCTGGAGATGTCCCTCCGCGACTGGCGCAAGCGCCAAAGAACGCGTGAGCGCCGTCCGGCGCCCGCCAATGCCACGATGAGGGGTAGCGGCCGAGGTAGAAAGCGAGGTTTGGGAAAATAATGGGTGTCGTGAGAGCGAGAAGTGCCGGTCAAAAGGAGCATGGTCCGGAGAGGGGGCGGGGCGTCAGAGGGACGCGAACGCTCCTCATCCCGGGCCATTTAGAGCTGGCACGAGCTCGCGTGCCCTGTGGTAAAGACCAAAAGGCGCTGATCTGGGGGGGAAGGGTAGAGGAGAAAGGGAGAGATGCGAGCACGGCAAAAGCTCGCCGCACACATGGGAGAGAAAATGAAAAAACGCTGACGACCGCTGTCAGAACAAGAGCTAAAAAGCCGAGCGCAGAGAAAGGGAAAGGAAGACCAGGTTCGAATCCACTGTCGTGCTCGAAGGGGTAATTGCGGCGAAGGCCGAAAGGAAAAGGGTGAAAACAGAAATAAGGGGGAGGAGGATTAGATCGCAACAACAAAAAAAGGAGATTAAACTACGGCCGAGAAGTAATTTCTGGCGAGCAGGGGGAAGGAGCCCCCAGGAAGGTGCGAGAGAGAAATCCCGCAGGGGTGTCACGAACGGCCGCTTATTCGGTCCGGCCGCTCTGAAAGAAATCAAGCGATGTCGCCGAACCCGCTCAACGCTTTAAAAGGGTAAGCCCCTCGTCCATTTCACACCCATGGGGGGCGATCACTCTCTTCAGTGTCGAAAGTAAGGGGAGCTCTCCCTCACGCTACGAAGATCAGGCCCGCTGGGGGGATAAAAAACAAGCCCCCCTGGCAGGACGTTCCATTTCACTCTAATTGACAAGGGAGCATCGTTCGCTGGCGTCGACAAACAACAGCATCGAAAGGGAGAAAAGGACCTGAGCGAAATCAGAACCAAGACAACGGGCCCGCCGCCTGGTAAATCTCCTCCTACTACAAATCGTTAAGGAGTGGGCACGGCGAAACGCTGGAGGGGGGGAAAAAGTCCAAGGCGAAGAGGAGACAGGAAGTCGTCTCGGCGCGCAGTATCAAGGGGGGTACTGGGAAAGCTGGCGAAAAAAGTGGCAGACGGAAAGCAAGATTACGACGAAGGCTGCGGGTCGACGCACTCTTGGATCCCCATCCCAGGAATAATAAACGGCAGGGAAATCTGTATGCCCAGCCAGGTGTACTAACGAATATCGTCTTTCGCACACAGCTACCAAAAACCAAACGGCCGCGGCAGAGAAACCGCAGGAGAGACTCGGGCGGCTGCAACAAACGAAGGGGAGAATTCGTCCGGTCACGTTTCGGAGAGAATTCTAGAGGGCGCGCTGGAAGCGCGCAAGCTATCCTCCAAAGCTGGGACAAAACACGAAAACGGGGCTCTCAGCTTTAAAAAAAAGGCGCAGAGAGGAAAGGGAAAGACGAGGACGGCGGAGAGACCTGGACACCTGGAGGTTCTACACTAGGGCAGCTCCTAGTGCATGTGGCAAAAAACTGGCCGCCAGCAGGGAGAGCGCGAGAACGATCGGCGGACTTCAGCGCCGCTAAGGGGCTCTCCCTCGACGAAAGAGGAGAAGAGGAAGAGAAAGTGGATCAGAGAGGGAAGAAAAAGAAATCGAAGAACCCTGTTAGCGTCGGGAGATATGACACGACGAAGGGGAATCGCTTAGGGATGGGACCATGAAAGATATGGACCCCCGCGCTTTTCTTCAAGGGAAAAAGACGCATGGTGCAGGCGGAAAAAAGCAAGGCCCGCGCGCTGACTCTCTCGCCAAGAAAGTAAAGCCAAGCCTGCCGCGAACTGATTGGGGGGGGGGACTCTCGCGGGGGCCGAAGACCTGCAACTAATGACGGGGGGAAAGACTACGACGCAACTGTTTTGTCACCGCCAACAACAAGGAGGAAGCTATGGAGGACGTTGGTACTTGCCCGACAGCTCGGAAGCACAAGTCCTATTTCTCACTTCCGACTAAGAAAAGGCAAGATTCACCTTCCTCTTTCGTGAAACCTCAAGGGGTCTGTCAGGAAGAGCTAAAAACCCGAAAGGAAGAGACAGGACCATCAGTCATCTGAACGAGGGGGCCTGTACCCCGCAGGCAGAATGACGCGAACCCACTCAATCCCGCAATGTAAGACTCCCCAACACCCGGTCCCCCCGGAGAAAAAGTCATGCGTTCACGGTGAGAGGAAGGGAATAGTGGCGTTACCGCGAGGAAGGGCAGTTAAAGGTCGGAAGTAAGGTCCAATTGGGGTTGCGAAGGAGAAGTCAAATCCCTGAGGGCTTCAGTGGCTGCAATCGGGGATGATTCCAGAGGAGGGAGAGGGTATCAACCAACGTAGTTATGGCAGAACCGGACGTCAAGGGGGGGGTGGGGGGGGGGGGGAACACATTGTATTGATCCCGCGGACGAAATGGGGAATTCCGGCGCGTATTAAACTTGGGAGGACGTCACGAAGAAGGATCTGCGAGGCTAAAGATTGATTCGACCTACACTATACAGCTGGGGGGAAGGGAGAATTTGTTTGAGTAAGGGAACAACGATGGGTGGGGAGGGTCGCTGTACATCAGAGCGACGATAAAGGGAAACTGGGTCCTTTAAGCAATGAGGGAAAAAGAGAACGAACTGAAGCACGGGGGAATGAGAGGGTCGTCGAGTACCGGTCTCCTGTCTTCTCGGTGCAGGAAACGAAAGTACAGCGGGCTGCTCGGGGTGAAAAAAAAAACCCTAAAGGGCGCACTGACATCAAATCAGCTGACCTGTCAAAGGGGGTCTCGGCATACAAAAGAATGGAGAGGGACGGAGTGAACGAAGGGGAGAAACGAACGCACGCAGAGACAGAGAGCGAGGGTCCTCGTGTCAATCTCGGGTACACGCCGGGTACCCACAGAATTCCTCTAGCGGCCTGGTAGCGAGACTAAGAGGGAAAAAGCGCTCAGCGGGACAGGATGGAAACGAAAGCCGAGGGGGCGGTGGTGGTGCTTGGCCAAAACTAGAGTTGCAGCGGAAGTTTCCGTAATCGTCGTGCGGCGAGTTCGAGGGAGGAAAAAGAAAAAAGGGCACGGGTTTCAAGGGCAAGCAAGACGGATTGGTCTCAATCGCCCTAACGCTGGCGAGAAACGACCCGGACGGGAAATCGCAAGGAGCCTCCACCAGATGAAGGGGCACAGTTAACAGGAGAATCAGCAGATATAGGAACTCGTCAGGCAATTGAGGGCAAAAAGGGGGCTAAAAATACCACGGTGTAAGGGAGGAGGGGAAGCCAAGGGAGCATGTATAGGCGATGATACATGACCTAGCTAGAGAAAGCCGACAGAATTCCCCGTCTTAAGACGGAGAACTTGGGGGGGGGGCAGGATAAGGGACGAGAAAAGGGTTGAAAAAATTGCAGAATCCGAAGCAGAACGCGATCTGGGTGTGCGGCTGCATCAAACGCAGCCACTTCGCCTTCTGGCACAGAGCTGCCGGGGAAGCAGGCGTCTTCGAGATAAGGCGACAGATCCTCTGTAGCCGGGCAACCAGAGAAAGGCATCGCGCCGCTTAGGGACTTAGCGGTCATGAGATATAACTCGCATTTCGCCGTGTGTGGTGCAGGGGGGGGGACCAGAGGGAGGGGAGCGGGGGAGGCATAAGAAAGCGTCCAAGCAGTTGAACATTCGGGGATAGCATTGTTTCGAGCAAGACGCGAGGGAAAAAGGGAGGGCAAGAAAAAAACAATCCATCACAAAAGAAAAACAGTCAGAAGCCAGGCCAGGAAAGCTTTTGGGGCTCGAAGGGACAGCAATTGTGTAAAAACGGCGGTTTGCCCCGTCTGAAGAAGAAGGGAGAGCGAAACATCGTAAGAGATCATATCCCCAGACTACGGAAACCTGACGCTTGCTCGGTTTAAAGAAGGGACACGGTGGGTTGTCGGCGAGTACCATCGCGTGGCCCTGGGGGTGAGGAAGGAGACAGCAGAGAAAAGGCAGTCCATAGGTTAAGGAGGGAGCGAGAAGCAGGTCAAAACATCATGCTTGGGAAGTTCGACCGCCATTGGGGGGGGGTGGACATTCGCCTGGCTAGACAAAGTTTCCAGCCAATCAAGAGAGAGACAAGGGGGAGCGTGAACGGGGGCGATTCGAAAACGGTGGCGAAAATTCGGCGCATTCTTAATTGGAAGGGTGAATATAAAAGGGACGGAAAATCAGAGTAGGGGACCAAGGAGCGCAACGGAATTCCGCAGGAGGAAATAAAGGGGGTTCGATTGGTCAGCCAAACAAGTAGGCCGCAAAATGGAAATGTAGTTGACTAGAAGGGAAAGCGGGAAAGGAAAAGGGAGTCACCCTCAGGGCTCCTATCAGCTTGTGTCGTGGTTGACGGAAGAATGCAAAAGGGTGTACCAAAGCATTGCATATTAAATGGAGGAGTCCGAAACTGCAGATCCCGGGGGGAGCAGACTAATGAAAAGGGGACGATGGTGGGAGGGAAGCGCCAAGGCGAGAACTTGGGGTCGGGGGGTTAAAGGAACTTCCGGGCTGGGACGGGGGCGTCGGCAACAGAAGGCAGGGGATCGGATCGGATCTTTGCCTTTGCATTTCCCAACTTGCCGGGCAAAGGAAAAAACGCAAGGAACAGGGGGGGCGGCGGGATGAAAAAGAGGAGTGGATCAGGGTTGCTCGACGTAGCCGAAAGGCGGGGCACCCCTGGTGCGCTTCGATGGCGGCCGTTGACATGCGATCAGGGCGGAAGAATTGGACGAGGCATTGAACAGATAGAAAGTAAGTGATCGTCAAATAAGGCCGCAGTCCTTGGGGGGGGGGGGGGGGGCAGCGTCGGACGGTCGCACGGAGGGGGGGAAGCCGCCGGGAGTTGGGCCGGTATAACGAATCGAACGTGGGGCAGCGATCAAGAAGAAGGGAAAAAAAAACAGGAGCATCTCTCAGTAGCGTTATTGCACAAACAATCCCAACGGACGAAAATCGCGAAGTCAGGAATTTTTCGTTCGAAAGGGAAGGCAGGGGAGCCAGACCATAGCGCCGATTAAGCGAGAGCAGGAGACAAGCAGTCCCGATAGAGCTGGCCAGTGTGACGTACATCTGAACACAGTCCGCAAGGGGGGGGGGAACCTTTCTCGCAGGGGGACGAGATTGGGAGAGGTTACAAACGAAAAAGTTTCCTGCGGCGACATGAAAAGGGCGCAGTTGGGCCGGGCAGGAGGCATATTGCAAAGCGGGTGGGCTTCGGAACTCTGTTTTACCGCGCAGGAGTCACCCAGAGGGGGAGAAGCAGTACGAATAAGGCGAAGAGCTGTGGAAGAGAGGGAACTTTTCACAAACCTGATTTTTGACAAGAGGTGACGGGCCCACCTGAGGGAGAAGTATTCCATTGGGATATAGGGCGCGGGGGCGGCAAAAAAGGAAAAAGGGGGGGGTTAAGTCAGCATGTCCGGAAGGGGAGTATCCCGTGGCCCGAGTTACTCCTCAGAAAGCTCCGGAGAAAGCTGGGCCTATGAGCATCGGCAAAGAAGAAGATTAAAAGGAAACGAGGGAAGAAGGGACAGCGAACCCTATAAGTAAAAAGGAAGAATGGCCAGCTGGAATGCTATGACGTTCTACCAGTTAGCCTACAGGTAGATGGGGGGTTAAGTATTGCTTGGGCGGGATTCGAGTGCGGGCTGCAACCGGGACTGATACTTATGCATTCAGGAGCAAGACCACTTGGGCTGAAGTATACACTAGACTCTGCTCAAAAAAACGAGGAGGAGAGAGCGAGGCGGCGGGAGAATTCAAAGTTGGTCAGGGGGAAGAACCTTGCCCGCGCATCGCTTGGACTCAGGGTGGCACCGACGCACTAAAAGCAAGCCAAGCAAGCCAGAAGAAGAACCATCAAGCTCCTGGCAAGGGTGGCTAACGGGGGAAGATACTGGCAGAAGATAAAGAAGGGAACTTCGGAAGAAGAATAAGAATCGAGGGTCCGGAACCGCTCCGCTGCACCGTAAAGATCACCTCGGCTCGATGCTCATCAACCCGACGGCAGAGCTTTGTAGAACGCTGAATAACCGCTGAATACTCCCCATTCAGGGGGAAAATTGCCAAAATGGGCCTGGGGGGAAGGCACGATGAAAATCGCGCACGATCAACATTGATGTTCCTCAGGGGGACGGCCGAAATCAAAAACAATGAGGATTTTTGCGGGGAACAGAGACATCACGGACCACAAACAAGGAAACTGCGCCTACTAGGATGAAATAACCTCTCCGAAGCCCCGGGAAGGGGTGGCAAAGCCCTCACGGAAAAGGAAACCACAAGAGGGCGAAATTGGTGTCTGGAGAGGAAGGAGTTCGTGGTAACGCGCAATCTCGTAACCTTCTCAAAAGGGCTTGGAAAAAGATTTCGACGGCTTCCTATGGTGAAACAGGGGAAACCCAGCTCGATCGAATGAAAGAAGTGAGGGTTCAGCGCCCGGAACCGGATGGCGAGAATGTGCAACATTCATCCGCACGCAGGGACGTGCATCCTAGCACTTATTCAACCTTCGCGGGGAGTCAGGGATCGGAGTTGGGATCCAGGCCAGGAAAACAGCCCGGAGGTGTTGGGTTTTGAATCAGAAATCCATTTCGATCGGTAGCAAAAAAAACCCGAGGCGGTCCATTCAGTCCTGAAGTGAGAAGCTTTAGAAGATACAGCACTGAGGAAGTAGAGGAGAAGAGCAAAAGGAAGAAGCAAAATTAGAGGTTCAATGGGCAGACATCCGTAAGCGCCTGCCATGAGCGCCTGGCACCGGTCGAAGCGGAAGAAAAAAGGGGTGCCCACCTTTCCCTCAGAGGGAGAGGGGCAAACTCGAAAGGGACGGAGACACACTACTGTGAAGAAGCCAGACCCCGGCGTGAAGGAGGTCATAAGAAGTGGGGACTGCTTCAGTTTAGGAAAATGAAACGGCAAGAGCGAAGAGACAAGGCCCAGGAGGACGCCGTCAGCCCAAGCCCGAAAGAGGAACCCGATCCCAAAGATGAGCTGAGAAGCTGGCGCGCACTATCGTCCAAAGACTGGGCAAGGGGGAGCGGCAAATAGAGATCAAGGTGAGGCCGTGCCAAATATTCAATTATAGGCATGCCCTGCATCTGAAGAAGTCGGGCAACGACACACTATCAAGAAGAGGGGGAGGCGTAAATCTGTTGGATAAGGACCTGGAGACCGGGACACGGAAATGGGAAGGCAGAGTTCTAAACAAAATTCTTTGTCCTATCTCCCCATCTTTTTAAGCGGCATCCTCGAACTACGGGGGAAAAATGACTCGGAGACTGGAAGAAATTACTAGGGCGCTTATTGAAAAGGAAATCTTGAAAGAAGATCAGCAGAGCACCGAACGGGGGGACGTCAGCTTCCGGTGCTCGATGAGGAAAAAACTTTTGTTCTTCCCAGGCGACCGCGTGACAGGACCAAGGGGAAAGACAATCGGTCGAATAAAGAGCCGGGGCAAATGAGTCTCGCTCAAAGGAACCCCGCATGGACACTGACGGAGAAAGCTGCCATGCCCTCACCAGCGGAATGCTGGGAAGACTCAACACCCACCGCTGTACCATTCAACGTAGAGCGCATGTCGGGGAGGGGAGGAGTCATGTAATATGGATCGGAGAGGACGATGGTTACGAGCCCTATCGGGAAGGTATGAAACCAGAATAGTTCCTCACCCTTGGCCAGGCGAGAGCCTGAGTGGCCGTAAAAGGAACAAGAAGATGGAGGTGGGAGGTTGGGAGGGAGGGTGGTACGGAAGCATCCATCGGACTCGCGTGGGGCTATAGAAAAACCTCCTGCACCGCATTGGTCAAAAAAAAAAACGCATTGAGAGGCAGAAAAAAGAGAAGACATAGTCGGAACCGGAAAAACGGGCACAAAGGGGGGCGAAGTGCAAAGCTTTAGTAGACCCTACGGCATTAACCTGACGGCGCGAGGTATAGATGGCTGGCGTTTGGAAGACGAAGAGAGACTGACGAAGGAAAGAGGTGATAGAGAAGCAGAATTTGCCTTGGGAGCCCTGCGTCCCTCGTGCCCTAGGCGGTTGGCAAGGTTGGGCCGTTTTGGGAGATTCACAACATAAAAGACGAGGAGCAGTCAGATCTTCTTGTCCATGCTTGTAAAATGAAAAAGGGCCGTAAGGAAGAACCATCACTGAAAAATTTTCAAAGACCATTGTATCGGCTGGTTCTGGTCTGATCGGTGAAAGCTATTGCATGTATCGAGCGCCTCACAGTAGGCCGCGATGGCTGGTGCCCTGAAAGGGGAGGGAGGCACGCCAAACGGGCGCTCATGCGAGAGTTCCCTAATCGGGCTGATCTTCGCTGTTCAAAGGTGCCTGATAATCTGGGCACCCTTGCGATAAGCCTCGTTCGCGGCCCGCGAGGGCCAGTGGGGAAAACACAGAGGGCCGGAGCAAACACAAAGCTGGGAAAAGGGATTCGGGTTTGGGTCGACAGGCCGAGGCCGAGTCCGGCAAACCTCCCGCCGGAAAAGGGAAGGTCCAAATCACCAAGACCCCCACGTTCGGGAAAAGGGAAGCACGCGAGAATAAGGGAGACCGTCGCGAAACGCCACCGGAAAAGGCTGACTACAGCTCTCGCACAGGAAGCTTCAGAGAATGAGTGACGACGAAAGAAATATACTAACCGAAGGGAACGAAAGGAAGGGCGACGGAAGAGGGGAAGAGAACGCCGTCGTTCACTCGGGGAAGACATCGGAGGCGATCCCCCGCTCGGCGAAATAAATGAGGGATGATGTGCATCAGGGGGAAGGACGGGCGGACTTGGCGTAAATTGAATGACCGAGACGTAAAGCGAGGACTCAGAAGATCAAGAAAACCGTTTCCAGGTCTCTTGAGTGAGCAGGCGAGTGCCAGTAAACGGAACAACAGAGGTTATGACGTCCTTGCGGTAGCGGCGGCGCAAAAAGAAGGGGTCCTCGACGAACAGAAATCGGCATTGGTAACGCGCCGCCCTGCTCAGGAAGTCACTCCCAAGGAGCCCCTCGGGCGAGAGATGAGTACTCGGACGTCCTCCCCCGGAGGAAAACGCAAGAGGAAAAGCTCGCAGACGAGGAACTCAGTGAAATCCTCGAGTCGCAGTACGGGCCCAACCAAACCGCCTAACTTCCCGGGCGATCAACAAAAGAGCCGCAGGGAATAGGGTGCCCAACCGATGGGCACGCGAAACTCACTAAATGCCCTAGATTGGGATGGTCTCAAACCCAACGTGTACCGCGACGTCAAAAGAGAAAAGGATGAACCTCAGGAAGAAGGGAAAAGCAAAAGGTAAACCTAACCTTGAGGCGAACAAGAGTTGCAGGGGACGAGGGGGCATCCTTCTTCTGGTGATATCACCTGCCCGGCAGGGGTGCCGAGAGGAAAACGTGGGAAAGAAGGTTGGAGGGCGGCAGGGAGGTGGGGGAGCCTAGTCATACTACTTCCACTTCGGGGTCTTGAGAAGCTAGGAGATCGAGAAGGCGAGTAAGTCCCGTGCCAGGGAGAAACATAGGCCTTTTCGAGTAAGGAGGGCAGCGGAAGGGACAAACCAGAGACAGGGAGTCAGAAAAAGAAAGTTGAGCACGGTCTCCTTTTTTTCCCGGTCACTGGAAGGAGATCTGGAAGCTTAAGGGGCCAATAGAAAAAAAACAAGGCAAAAGTCGCGGGTTCGGGTCATGGAGAACCGATCGCAGCGCTCCGCGGGCCGTAGAGCAACTGAAGCCATCTCTGCCGGCCGAAAAACGCGTCGGGGTCGAGAAGTAGAATGGCAACAGAGAGACGCGGTCTGAACAGAGGCGTGGCAGGGGCCCGTAAAGGGTCCGCGTAGTCTCCGTCGAGCTCACCTGGAAGAGGCAAAAAAATAAGGGAAAAGGGAGGAGTAGAGGGACAAGAAAAAAAAGCGGCCTTGGTGGGGCAAAACGGGGGCCTCCGCAAAGATGCGAAAAGCTGATGCCCGTCCACGCGGAGGCGCGCCACCCGCAGAGCAGCCCGTCGTCGCGCTTGAAGGTTCTGGTCACCGAGATAGCTGCGTCGAGGGCTTTTGCGAAGAGGGAGACGAGAAACACGAGGAAGAAGAACGAGGAGTAAGTTTGGGGTCCCCGGACGGGGAGGGGAATAAGCGCGCGCACGCGAGCGGCACCGCTGCGGGTCTGTAGGTCCTGCCCCTCGCGGAAACACAGGGGAAGGAGTGGAAGGGACCACCGGGTACAGCTCGAAGGCGTCGACCGGAGGTGAGAACGGGGCGGTATTAGGACGCCGAATCGGACGGTAAAAGGGAAGCTGGCAAAAAAGCGGCCAAGGGAGAGAGTGCTTGGATAGGGCTGGCAAGCGGGGGGAGGGACAAGCAGACCGAGGGAGGACTAATTCCTTCCCCCGCAGGTCAGGAGTACTCAACAACGGGAAGGCCGCGACGCTGGCGAGGAATTCCGGAAAGGGGCGAAAGCTGGCGCGCTCTTAGTTCCTGCGCGGCCCGTCGTCAACGTGAGGAGAGCCGTAGTACCATTCTTCGTTGGTACTCTGGGGGGAAGGGGCGACGCTTGAAAGAAAGGACGAAAAGGGAAAAAAAAAAGCGCAAGGGGGTCGCTGTTTATGGGTCTCTAGCCGCCGAACGACTGCAAAACTTTTTCAATTAGAGTCTGCAAAGAGACAGGGGGGGGCCGGGAGCAAGGCTGAGGAGAGAGGGGGGGGAGAGGAGAACGGTAGATAGGGCGAAGCACAAGGCGCGCTACGGCAAGGAGCTGATGACTCTTTCCTGAGTCACGAGAAAGAGGAGCGGGCAGCGGCAGCGCAAAAGTCAGAAGCAAGGGCACCGGGATCCGGGTCAGAAGAAGAGGTCCAGCGCGAGGACATCTTGGTGTAGCGGTACGGCACCTTCAGGCGACGGCACCGCTAGCCAGAAAACTGCGTGTTATCTACTCAGGGAGGAGGAAAAGAAAAGAAAATACGACGCCAAGATTTCTGGCAAGAAAGTATGGAAAGGGAAGGCAGAGGAGAGCAAACCAGCTGTTCAGAGCGCACAGGGGCGATTTCCGAACCGTAGGGGGGCTCCTGACCCGGGGCGCCTGCGACGCCCAGCCGAACCGAGGGAGGTTGACAGCGGAATCCGCGGTGGGAGCTTAAAGGTGTCCGGTAGAGCCGGTGCCGACTCGCCATAGACCGTCTCCTCGACGAAGGCAGCAACTCCGAGGCTGGAGCCCCCCCTTCCACCTGACGAGAGAGTGAAATGTAATCGGCAAAGGGAGGGCAGAGAGGGAGAAGAGCTCAGAAAGCAGAACCCTCTAGCACAGAGACCAGGGAAGAGGCCTGAGAGGCAGGCTCACAATCACAGAGTACCAACCCGAAACTGTTAAACCATAGGAATATACAGACATAGGGGAAAGGGGAGAGAAAAAGGCACTCGACAGGAAACCTTTGCCCAAGGAAGTAGAACATCATAAGCGTTCGCGAGCTGTTGAGCAAGTTACAAACTAACAATGGGGCTTCGTGATTAAAGCAAGACTTCATCCTGCTTCTGTGGAGCAGAGATTGGGTCACGAATACCCAAAGATTCCTAAAACCGTTCCCATATGTTGCAACAAACCGTTCAAACGATTCGGCGGTGACGGGACTAACTAAAGACTAGTCGCAAAGCCGAGAAGAAGGCCTTCGCTAACGCCAACGGCGGTAGGAAAGGGAACAAGCCAGGAAGGTGGTGAGCAGGTGGAGGGCAACATCAACTCGCTCCCCGCTCGCGCTCATATCTATGCCATCCAGGCCGGGGGAGAAAACGAAAGAAAAGGATGGAAGAATCGGGGCCTAGTAGACATCCGAAAGAGAGGGGGAAACTCTCCCGCGGGACCATAAACTGCACCTAGGGGGAAGACTTCTCCTCGAGCGGGGGAAGCGAAAACAGGACAGACGGGAACGGGGCAGGGAAAGAATCTTCGAGACTATCGCTCTCAGGCCGCGTGGCGCCACTCTATCGAAACTCGTATCCGAGGAGGAAAAAGAGCACGGTGAGATCGAAGAGGCGAAGACGAAGTAAAAACTTTAGGGTTCCATCTTCCACGCAGGGAGAGGACGCAGACGGGTTAGCCGCTGGTAGCAGGTCAAGTCTCTTCCATCTCCGCCGGTTCTGCTATCGCCTTCACCGCAGTTGTCAGTTTCTCTAGGCCCGCGGCACGCAGAGGAAGAAAGGGATGAAGGACGGCCGAAAACGAAGGAATCAATTGTTGGAGTGCGTGGCATAGACCAGCTGCAAGAACGACTGACAGGCTGCCTACGTCACAACGGCTGAGGACCTCTCAACCCTTCGTCGGGAAGAGCAGGTCAGGGAAGGGGGGGGACTTCCGCCGGAAGAGAGAGAGACAATCTAAGTCACAGTTCAGCCGAAAATGCCTTCTAAATCGTCCTCAGCTTCGTCCCGACAAGAGGAAAGGGGAATGGTCGGAAACGCGGCGACCAAACCTAGGTCCTCTCCCTGTCCCATTAACTTCACGTTCAGGTCCATCGGAAACAAACAGGGAAATTTATCGTCGAAACGATGTCCCCGCCCAAAAAAAGAGGTCGACCTAAAGGGGAAGTCGAAAGGGAGGGTATACGCGGAGGGCGATCTTACTGGCATATTTTGTAGCGGGACTGGGGAGAGGGAGAGTGAAAAGTTGGGGGGGCCGGATCTCACGCTCACAAGACTATTTCGCCGGGATTCGCTTTCAGCGTGGCCAAACCTCATCGGCGTCAGCGTTGATCGGACAAAAGAACGGAGGTGGAGGGAAAGGGGCCGCCCGGGTTTCCTAGACGTTCCTCCAACCGCGGAACTTTCCGTAAAACCTCTGGGAAGGCTTCGTCTCGGGGGAAGAGGAAGAGGGAAAGAAAATCGAACGCCAAGAGGGGATACCGATGGGAGGACGCTCAGCCACCTCTTGCCCGATGTGGGAAACTGGATCAATGGTGGGGACGCTATGGAAAAAACCGGTTTTGCGCCTCGACGAGGGGACATAACTCTAACGACTAAACGGCTGTCGTGGTTAAGGTAGAAACTCCACAACCTGACTCCCTGCCTGGACAAGACGTCGAGGAACCGTCGCCGCTGGAACGTCGCGGGCATGAACGCGCCACATTAACTCCCTCGGCCCGGAAAACTGATGAGAACTAAGAACAGCGGAACACCGGGGAGGGGCGAGAGGTTGGGAGGCCCCTCAAGGTCTTACTCTTGGAGTGAACAAGTATTCGCGCAGAAGCGCACGCTCGAACGAGCGGGTCAGATAGGAACCTCGGTAGTAGTTCTGGGGCGGTCCTTCGCCACAATTCTCAAGCATTCACGGAGGGAGAATTCTTACGCGGGAAGAAACGGGCGGGCACGGTCGAACCGGAGGGGCTCAGTTGGCCTCCCCAATCGAACGGGGGGCGAAGGGCTTTGGAAAAGAATCTATTCGGCGGGGGGAGAGACGTTGGCAAGGACCTCGGCGGGGGAAATTTCCGATATCAAGCACTACCTTTTCAACGGCCTGGTTGTGGGCTCAGCCAAACATCGTCCGAAGGGGGGGAATCAATCGCCCTCCGCGGAAGAGGAACACCAGGGAGGGCTTTCGCAAGGGGGAGCCTCCCCAGATTAAGGCCACCAACCGGGAAGACGACGAATCGCATAATAGGAACCGTCGCAAACGATGGGAGGAAGATCTTTTGAAGATCCATACCACAAAGGGAAGGCGGAGAAAGGGGAAAATCCAGAGAGGTAAGTTATCGCGCTCCGTGATAATGACTAAAACGGGACTCAACAATAATTCCCATCATTACAAGACCAGACGAGAACTTTGAGATTGCAGGTCCCGGACGGCAAGAAGGGGAAAGAAAATACGATCGAAGAAGCCAACGCAGAACCGTTTAGTAGAGCATACCGCACCACCTTCTCCGGGAACCGAAGCCGCCGAGCAAAAAAGGACGGGAAGGGTTCTAGAAGACGCCAGGCGTACACGATCACTCGGGGAGCAACGGAAAAAAGAAATAAAGATATACAGCGCGGCAGGTCCCGCTTCGGGTACTGTGCATTCGGCACCGGAAGGAGAAACTCGAAACAACTTCGTTGCCTTGGGGGGGTGCAAAAAAAATTGTTCTCCTCATGGGGCAGACATAAGGAAGGGAGCAGAACAAAATGCGGCGAGAGTTGACAAAGGCGGGGAAACGCAGAGTTGAAAAAGAAGCGAGGACCTGGGGCGGTACCCTCGGCCCTAGCCACACGGGACAGACGCCGACATTGAGAAGAGGAACAATCACTCGCGCTCGAAGAGAAAGCAGGGTAGGAAAAAGCTGTGTCATCCCCTCTAAATCAGATCGGGAAAGCCGACTATCCATATTCCGGACGGCATGTTCCAGAATAAAAGTTGCTCCAGGGGAGGGTGCCAGCCGGTGGGGTTTTGAGCGAGTTGATTACAAGCAGTCCGCGGGAAGTTGAGGATGGAGCAGCTTTCGCCAGCTTTCCAGCGGCGTGACTTCGAGAGGAAGAGGGGCCCCGGCCACTAAAGCCGTTTTAAGTCGGGAAAACGAATTGGGACCAGCGTGTGACGTGGGGGCTACTCTTTTCCCTGTCGAGACAGTTGACTGGGCAATCAGCGCAGGAAACCGGAAGGGGGAGGCGATTCGGTCGGCTATGCTGAGATGAAGAAGGGGCGAATTGTTTCACTTGGCGACATTGTCTGATGAAAATGTTCATCGGAAGTTTTCCCAATCCGCAAAACGAGGCGATGGGGGACAGGGGAGGAATGAAAGATGGGGTCGGTTGGCGGATTCCCCAAACCCATAAAGGTAGAACATCATGCCTTCCAATTTCCGGGGATACGGAAGAGAATCAGGAAAGAGACGAAAACTCGAAAAATCCTGCTAAAGAAGATTGCTCGTGGGGTCGTGGTTGGACAGAACTGTTCGATGCAAAGTTAATCTCCCAATGCATATTACATTCGGACGCAGCACTTAAGATATAGAGTTCGCTCCGGACGAGGGAAGGGGAAGAGGGGGGAAAGTGAACGCAGCCAGCGGCGCGACATATGCCTTTTGGGATGGTGGTCCCATAACAAAAGGCTGTTCTGAAGGGGCGGTCGGCCCGACGGGCCTTTTCTCTAGCGATCTTGGGAAGGGGGGGGAAGGGAAAATCAACGGAAAGGCATCGGCTGCTCCACGGGCACGCTTTTCTGCGGGAGGACAAAATCTTGAGGGGGGGTCTTTTGACATTCAGCGACGGCATGCCCGAGCAATGAGGTGGGGAGAAAATGGTGGATGCGATCATGGCGGACTGGGGGTCCATGAGATGTGCACTGGTCGATTACGTTAGGTTTATTCCCGTGACATATAAGCCGGGAGTTGAATCGGATCAGCAACCGGCAACAGGGGAATCCTCGTTGGGGCGAAAGAGGCGCAGCGCACTGCAGACGAAGAAGCCGCGCCTCGAGGGGGGCAGTTAGAACAGAAGCGAAAAGATTGATCATTACGAATTTCCCAGAGAACTCTGACGAGAGGCCGGGAAAGGGTTATACAACGCCTACTCACGAGAAAGAGAGAAGGGGGAACAGAAATGCAGTGGGCGTCGAAAGGGAAGGCCGTTTCGGCGCTGCTGGAATGTGACTCACACGCGCCGACCAAAAATGTCTCCTTCCCAAAAAGTCGTGAGGCGATGAGGAGCTGGGAGGAAGGGAATGGGGGGTCAAACATAACAGATTAAGGGCAATGTTTCAAAATTTACCGCATTGGGAAATTGGGAAAAAAAAAGGTAAATATTTCGCTGCCCACGCAGAGCACAGGTGCGAAAATCGGGGGGGGCATGAAAGGATGGCAAGATTGCCCAGGCTGACGACGCGCTGTTTACTAAAGACTTGATCAGGATTCACTAGTCGGCAGGAATACGATAAGGCGACAGGCTGACTTGGCATCTTCCTTGATCCGGTTCAACCGAAAAAAAAAAGACATTGAAAAGAGGTGAAATGACGGCAACTGAAGGAGACGCAAGCCATGGGGCTATCAGGCCGAGGGTGCAATCGTAGGGCAACCAGAAAGTTTTTGCAATCCGCAGGACCGGGAAATGGGAGGGGAACCCCCGTGGCCCGTGGCTTCAGCGTTCTAAATGGGCTACTATTTCGAGATTGGAGAAGAGCACGATTATGATCTTACGGGATAGAGAAGAAGGGGAAGGAAAGGGAAAAAAGAGAAGGTCGTCCGAGGAACAGGCTATCCTCGGAGTCATTGCCACCGTCTAAACGTTAGCCTCTTTTCAACTAGACGATTGGTGGTGACAGGTTGAGGGACCGCGCTGGCGAAGATCGAGTGCCGAAGGGCCAGAAGAAAGGGAGAGAGAGGGGGCATGCGGTGTGCAACGCACTTGTCTGTAAAAAAGGATATCCGCAGGC
>Ga0179593_1312146_pt1 | contig 25595 bp, 24 predicted proteins | sample CZODoug2_1_08_16_FD_185931 | JGI IMG/M metagenome (GOLD analysis project Ga0179593, IMG submission 185931) | Vadose zone soil fungal communities from Angelo Coast Range Reserve, California, USA - CZODoug2_1_08_16fungal (PacBio error correction) | ecosystem: Environmental > Terrestrial > Soil >...
GAAGGCCAAGCTCAGCCCGAGGGGGGGGATGAAGGACTACGAGAAGCGATCCATGGGAGAGATAAAGGAAGATATCTCAGACAAAAACAATCGGCAAAGAGCCCACGGGTCTCTTAGACAATTTGGAATTAACGCAAGACCAAAAACACCATCCGACAACGAGAAGTGGTCAAAGAGCAGCCGGGACCGGAAGAAGGGGAGAAGGTGTCTTAGGCACGTTAGCTAGGGGGATCATCACGGCTCAAACCCAATTCTACCAACGTCACGCCTGGAATCAGACCCAGAGTTTTGGAGGTCGGAAAGCGAATGGAACTGAATCGCCACCGAGGTAACTTCGGGAGGCAAAAGGGGGGGGAACGCAGGAATGTTGACTTGCGGTCTGAGAAAGCACAAAGTGCGAAAAAAGCAGAAGGGAAACATCCAGAGAAGAGAAAGGAAACAAGGACATCTAGCCTCCCTTAGAAAGGATCCCTATCAGAGCCTCGGGCTGGGTGGACAGAGAATAGACTTGGGATCTCGCTCTGAACAATGAAAAGCTCTCGTGGGGGATAGAACATGGAGGTCGATATCGGGCACCAGGGGTGGGAAGCAAAACGTTGAACAAATATGTAGTCTAACTCCAAGGAGAGGAAGGGTGGAGCGAAAGCCATGAACCTGGAAGTACCCAGGACGTCCATTCCACTGGGATCGAGGACCGACTCCCGTTACGAGTTCCGCAAACCTGGTCATCTAGGTCTAAAACTCCTACTCCTGAACAGAAGCCAAAAGGTAGGGGGTGACTTGAAGGGTACAGACGAGACTATTCCCTCCCACAAGTCTAGTCATATGTCAGGCGTGCGCGAGTCTTTCATGGGCGACGTGGGAAAAGACGTACTGCCTCAGGCAGATTTACGAGGAAACATGAGTGAGGCAACCGGTCGAGGAGGCAGTCCGGGACACTGCGGGCACGCGGCGCTCAGTTTAACAAAGGGGGGAGGTCGGGGGGAATTCTTCTTGTTAACGCCGACGAAGGACAGCAAACAATAGGCCAGGAATTCTTTGGATCGACGGAAGATCAAACACGACGTCTCACGTGGTTCAGCCTGGAAAAATCAACATCGTCCAGGGGGACACGTCTCCCTTCCGGTGGTGACCGTCTAGGTGGGGAAAACCAGGTCTTGTCAAAGTAAAAAGGAGTCGAAGAGCTCGCAAAAAAACAACAGCCAAAGGGGTGAGTGTAGATGAGCCGCCGGTGTTACTCCTAACTGCCTTCAAACCACAAAGAGATCAGGGCACCAAAAACGATAAGTTGCACAACAGGCCGCCTTCCGGCTGGACACAGCCAATCGGGGGGGAGAAATCTAAAAGTCGTGGTATATTTCACCGGAGAAGGACCAAGACGGCACAGAAAGTTTCCTGTGGATGTGCCAACTTCGTACTAATTCCCACCTCAGACGACAATACCGAACAGATCACTGTGGGAACAAGCACAACCGAGATGGGCGCCGTGACGAGCAGGGGCACGAACTCACGCCAAGTCCACCTCAAATACTGGCCACATGACAGATCCAGCTCCCTGATGAAGATTACGAAAACCAACACTGAAGGAAAAGGGGCCCGGGCACAAAAGCGGACAATAATCTTCAGACAATGGAAAAAGAAGCCATGGATTGGGGGTGTCAAGAACTGCATCGAGTTCACGGCCCACCCAACCTCCTGAAAACATGTACTACAGGACAGACTGATATCAGACGATTATGGCTAGTACCTGTGACCATTGAGGGACAACACAGCGTAAAGTGACAGCGTCTTCAGTCGTGACCTCAGGTCCGCAAAAAAGGTCAAGATCCACGGATGTTTCCAAGCTGACCCAAACCAACAAAATGATCAAGGGAGTCGACTCTTTTTCCAAGAGCCTCACAGTCGTTGACAGGACAAAAATGGGTGAATGCTACAATAATCTTTTCAAATCACCTCTAGAGGCGTGGGCCCCCGACAAAACAAGAAGCGACGGTAACACCAGTACGAGTAGCTGTCCACCCATTCCCGTGGGAGAGTTCAGCAGAAATTGGCTCTGAGGGGCTAAGAGATGGAATCAACCTGGTCGAGTTCTATGTGCATCTCTGGAGAGGTCAACCTAACTACGGTCGACGTCATCGGGTGGATAACTCATCTCCACATACGACGGAACACAAAAAAACCCTGATTAATCTCCGCGCCCGGGACTCATTACGGGTGATACGCCTCGACCGACATCGGGGCGAGAGAGCTTCTGTAACATCTATCATGCCAAACAAACGTCAAAACCCGAAAACACAAACGTTATCAAACACGCACCAAAGCCTAATTAACAACATGGAAGTGGGGAGGAAGACCACCCGTTAAGGTTTTTCTCCGTGAGGACTTCAACCGGACATCTACAGGACCACCAGCACAGGCACATCCTTCAAAGCAAAAAAAAAGGCGCACGTGAAACGGCTTCCGCAGCAAGGTAAACTCAAGAGGTTGGTTTTCTCTTGATCTTAAGAGGGGAACCGGGCATATGACAGGGGGCTAAATTCGTTAGCGGCTTCTCGAGATTACGGGGATGACGCGGGCTGTAGCCGTCTCTGACTCTAGGGCAGGGTGGTCCTAGGTCTATAAACAAAAGAGGGAAAACTCACACGCGAAGGAGACAATTGTCGGACCACAGCCGCCGAATAGACGCCGGGAAGAGAAAAGTACTGGGACCAGAGGAACGTCAGGAAGCTCAGGACAAGAAACGCACTCTGACCAACGTGAACAAAACGCCGACGGAAAAAAAAAACTGCTGTTGAGTTGACCCGTGCGTGTGAAAACGGAAGGGAGCGGAACGTAAAAAACTGTGGAAAGGTTGCAACTCCAGAAAGCTGGGGCACACTTTCAAGGGAGTGTTCGTTCTGGGGCGTGAAGGGGGGGGGTACAACTAGGAAAAGTCATCCTGAAGAGCCAAATCGTCTAGAGGAGCTCCTCTGTGGAGAGAACAATCCTAACACGGTCTATACGGAGACCGGAGAAACAACCAGAAAAGACGAGCCAACGGAAAACAAGGCATCTGAGGGAAGTATAAAAACAAGGGGCAGTGGGAGGGATTTTCTCTGTACGTAGGTTGGTTTAAAGAAGAAGTCGAGAGGGATCGAGCTAAGGGTGGCCGAAGTAGGTCTTAAGATAAGAGCTTACGAGTCCGTCATAACTGACAAGGGCAGAAGAGGGGGACTATGCGGATAAGGAGGGGTCGGGCTGGGTGCTTCATTCAGTATGGGCCTAAGAGGTGTCCTCAGCCTTAAAAACAACAAGAGCGGCGGGGGAGAATAAGGTGTTCGGTAGTAATGCAAAACACAGATCGGGGAAGGCTTAGAGGTACAAATCGGTAAACAAAAGAACGGTAAGGTCATCATTTGCCCGAAAAGGTCTTACCGAGATGAGTTTTCTACCCCAAATCACTCTCAACCCCACAACCCTCGCCCTTGAATTTCCCGGATCTTCTCACTAACCCCTCAAAACACCCAGTTAAGCGACTTTGTTCTGGGAACAGAAAAGCGGGGAAAAATCCAAGGACCAGAAACCAACCGCAGGCTGTAGAGGGTGGGAGGTTTACCGACCAGGCTGGGGTCAGGGAACGTACTATCAATGAAGAAGGGGGGATCACAGGGTCCAAATAAAAAACCCACTCGCTTACTAACAACAAACACAGTAGTCTTCTCGATGTTCAGAGAGTGGATCTCAGGGAGATCTGTTCAAAACGCCACGCTACAGCACTGGGAATAGTCACCTCTCACGGCGCGAGGATCAGCAAAAGAAGGGAAGTCGGTCGGATAAATGACCGAAGTTGGCTCAGTGGGGGAAGAAATACCCGAAGAATCACAAGCAAAATATGGCGGACACACGAAAACAACAGGGAGAGAAGAAGGGGGGGGGAAGAGGGGGCTCGCACGGGGGGGGACTATTGAGAATACTCAAGAGAGGGAGAGCGGCGTACTGGTGGAATGTTCCATGGACCGAGAGCTACGTACAGTTTGTTGGGCTCGCCCGCCCAAATCCTTCAGCACCTAGAACTGACAGTTCTCAAACACTAATCAATAGCGAATACCACACGAAGAGACAAGAGTAAATCTGAGAAGAAAAAAATCAAAAAAAAAGGCGAGGGGGCCACCTAAACGCGGGAGGACTACGAAACTCTCTGAATCAGTAGCAAGGTGGTACGTACTTTCAGACAGAAAGGGTTCCACTGACTCTTTTGCCATACATCACCACTATCTATGAACCTTCGAAGAAATCGAATTCACGTGAACAGCGGTGGCGCAAAGTTTACAGAAATCCGGGAAAATCAAACCTTCTCTCCAGACAGTCTCGGACACCACCAGAAAGACAGGGGAGGAGGATGGAAAAATATGATTGATCTCTCTGAGGCTGACCTGAAGAAACTCGAGCTATCTCCTTACCCGTGACTCACCATACTACTCAGGAAAAATGCGCTATGCAATGGGGGCAATTTGAAAGGGTGTACGTCCTCGAGGTGGAAAACGAGAAAAGAGGAAGGGATTCAAACATGGGAGTCTCATGGAGTGTCGTACCAGGTTCGGAAACACGCCTGCTGATACGACGTATGAACTCCTCTCGTTTGGATGAGTTAATACCCAGCTTCTCAAATCTCTTTGGAAGGGAAGTACGAGAGGGGACTGAAGTTTCAATGAGAAAGAGGAAATACCATTCACAACAATGAATAAAGCACTGCAGGGGAACTCTTCTTGAACGAAGAAAAAACACGGAGCGTGGAAAAGCACGGGTCTTTCTACAGGCAGGTTAACAAAAAAAACATGGGGAAAAACTTAGAAAAAAAGAAACATGACTGTTGGAAACCTCTGGCCCTCTGAAGCCCAGAGGAGCTGCCTCAGTAGGGGGGGAGGGGGATGGCTCTGACTACAGGGTGAGAGAACGTGGCCCTACATACAAAGAAGAAAGCCAGGCGACGGCACTCGGGCATACAGAACACACCCACGAACGCGGCTACATTACTTGAAAGGCCTAGATTTGGGAAGCGCAACAGGACAGTCGTTCGTTGGGTGGATGGGGGGAACTCTCTTAAACAATATGATGGTAAACGGAGCATAAAAGAAGAAGGGGGTTATTCTAAGCTATCTGCAAAAAAAAATTCGGATACAATCTTCAAAAACCTTTATCACTGACCGTCCGTTCTGGTTTTCACAAAGCCACCCGGAGACCAGAAAATGGGACAAGAAAAAAAAAAAATTTCAATGGGATTTCAAATTTTAAAACACCGCCCCATTGCAAATACGGCAGGGAAGCAAGGCTATCGCAAGAGAGTCGAAAACAATCTGGTTACTGTTACGATTAATCAATAACCATGTCGGTCGGAAGAAGAGGAACAATGGAAACAGTCAGAGAGAAGTAGGACACAGATTGGGGCAAAAACAAAAGCTTGGAAAAAAGAAAGCGGGACCTCGCAAAGAATTCAGCAATCAAATCTGAAAACTATAGGCGTGCCCGAGAATATCGCATCGAAGGAAAAGCCCGACAACCTCCAGGAAAACTTAAAAAGACTGGGTAACCCGGAATCCTCGCGGGACCTGGGGGAGGGGCTCGGCTGCCCATCCGCCGAACCGCCTGAAAATAGGTCAGATCACAAGAACTGCTCGTGGACCTCTCATCCTAGAAGTCAAACATGGGTTGCTAGGACAAAAGATTAAAAGTGCCTTTACGCCTGCTGCGGTAGGGATCAACAATCGGAATATCAACGGAAGGGGGAACTGGAAAGGCAAATCAAGACTCTTCTCTCGGCAGCCGTTCACGCGGGGATAGGAGGAAGGGAATGCTTGGTGGGGGGGCAGGGGGGTCCTACGAAGAACTTAAAAAAAAAGAGATACCTTTGAAAAATGCAAACTGGGGGGGGGGACGCAAGTGGCGGTATCTGTTAAACTCAAAAAGGTACCGGGCCTTCAGGCGTCAAAATAAGACAGCGGGGGTCGAAAAATCGAAGTCTTTTGTGTTCCGTTGGTCAAGAGAGGGAGGGAGGGTCGTAGCTTTAAAAGACGGATATTGGTCTCGGCTCAGTTGACGTATTGCGATCAAAGAAAGCCTTGGTCTGGATTAAGGATTGTCGAACAAAATCGCTAACTGACGACAAGGACTCTTTCATAAGAGGACTAGCTGCCACTGTAAGGGGGGGAATCTAAATGGGGAATTAGACAAGACCTCCTCAGGACGTGGCTAGGTGCCAAAGAACTCAGTTCCGTGAGCCTGGGGCAGTTAAGGCGCTGGGGAAGTCACGGTATAGAGCGAGAATCCCTGCAGAACCTTCACGGGAACTTCATTAAAAAAAATTGGGGTTTCAAAGAGGAAAGCTCAGGTCGGGGGCCAACCCAAGGTCCTCTGCATTGCGTTACGTCACACAGGTACCTGAAGACAAGATGTTAAAGTGTCTGTTCGTAAAAAATCGAGGGCAGGCAAGACGTTACTCTGGGACCCTCAAGTACAATAATTCATAACGACTCCTAACTAGAAGATAAGAACATTAAAGGAGAACAACAACTACACCAGGGGGTAGGGCAACTCGGCTTGTTAAACTAAGAAAATTGGATCATTCTGCGCGGTGGACCGGACAGAAAATCATTTGGGTTGAAAGACCGATGAGGTAATCTGCAATGCACCGGGGGTCAAAAAACGGCGGCGAGAAAAATCAGATGGAGGATCAGGAAAAATCCTTACTGGGAAGTTGTAACATGAAAGGACGGGAACCGAAACGCGCTCTGCAGGGGAATAGAGTCCACCTTGCTCCGACGAAAGGGGTTCAAGAAGCAGGGGGAAAGCTCATCGCTGCCACAAGCGCCTCCATTCAGGGGGGGGGAGGATTTCTTTTCCGTTGATTCATTGGAGGTCTAAAAATATGATGGTCTTCAAACCACGCGGGATTTCGCAGATTGTCGGAGGGCGGTTTTGAGGACACGTTTTCCATGCGAGGCAGGGGCAGGATCAGGAACGGGTAGGAGGCCTGCTGGATGTTCCTTTTAGACTGACGCTTGGGATTCTACGAAAATAAGGAGCGGCGGACATCAATCTTTTCATCAAATGGAGGTTCTGGGTGAAGAAGCGCTGGGACTACAAATAGAACTCCCTGCTGGGGGGAAAAAAAGATTTCGAAAAAGTCGAACTAGAGTTCCCAAGCGGGGCCGCACGGGATTACTCATGAAAACGTTTAACCGGGACCGCCTATCTTGGTGTCATTCTAGGTGGGGGGGAAAAGGATTGCTAAGGGGCAAAAAGGCGTCGAATCGCTAAAACTAAAACCAAAGGAAAGAGAGATATGAAGGCCCCATATGAATTCACCGCGGTCACCAATAGAAGGCAAAAAAACACATGAGGGTCACAGGGAAGACGGGTAAAAAGAGGGCCTCTGAAGGCAAAGGACACAAAAGGAGTGTGAGGGAACAAAGGAAACGAAGGCAAACGAACTCATTAAGAAAAAGATGGACTAATTCTTACGTAAGAGGACCCAAGGGAGCGAACGTGAAGAAAAATGAAAACTCTCTCCGTGTGGGGGAAACCATAGGAGTCGATCGAGAGTAAGGGGAAAGGATACTGACCGATAAAGTCATCGCGGCAGGAGAAGTCTGTGCCTACCGATCATCTCAGACTGAATTGCTTCTGGCGGCACGGTAACGAAAAATACCGGCCGAGCACGGGAGAAGAGCATTCAAAAGGAAGACGTCTTGTGTTTGAGGGGCATAGGTCTGAAATTGTCTGCACCGAAATCAAGGCAAAAAATAGAGGCTGGCAGGAGTATGCGGCAAAAAAAAGGAAGAACAATGGCCGTCCACATCCGGGGTCCGGTAGGGAAAAGGAGGAACGCACGCGTTCATTCTCTTCAAGGGCGGACAGCATCATGAGGGTCAAGTGCACAAGAACTACATCTTTGGGGGAGGGAGACGAGGAGACTGGGAGAAACCCCGGGTGGAAGCTGGATAACATCATCGGGGCTGATCAAACCGGAGAGTGCAGAATTTAACAATCGGGGAACCGACCAATAGAGCGTAGCGGGAAAAAACGACAGATCTCAATGGTGTCAAAAGAGGACGAAAAAAAATTGTATAAGTTTGCTTCATACTTTGGAATGGGAGGGGAGGGTTCGAGTCGAAAATATCGGGGGTCCGGGGAAGTGCTGTCTAGCTGGACAGCTCGTGCTATCATCGACCATGCAAGGTAACAGATGAGGGCCGGCGGGAACTCATCGCTGACAGGGGTGGACGTCAGTGGGTGGGCTTATTCGGGGGGGAGGTTCACCGGAAGATGAGAAGTAAAGGTCACAAATGACAATCTAAGGGGGTCTGAAGGAATGGAGTTTCAGATCGGGGGAGTACTACGAATACACCGGAACAGCGGAAATGAAAACCAACGTAAATCATTCTCTTCGGCCGTCAAACACGACGGGTGGACTAACTCTCCCGGGGGATGTACCTTGTAACAGCGCAGGAGGAGAAACTCTGGTTTACATCGGGGTTAAAATATTTCAGAAGGAGAGAAAGGACTGAAGGGGGGCGCTCCCTGGGAGAGTCTGCTCTTCCGGACAGCAAGAACAACCATCTGCATGAATGTGCTGTGGCAACTCGCACCCTTTACTCACACTGGAAAATGGGAGTTTAAACGAAAGGAAAGGACTCTATCCACGCAAGACTAATACTTGAATCACCACCGGCACCAGAATAAGAAAGCTTCGGACATATCGTCGGGAGACTTCCGGAGGGGAGAGTCAACAAAAAAAATGAGGCACAAAAGGAACGGGTGCCAGGGCAAGACACCGACTTCCGACCCGCAGTCGGGGGAAACGGGGGGCCGTTTCTGCGGTGCGTATAATCCGGACGGGGACAAACTTTCAGCCGAGACTAAAGTTACAACCGAGCGGAACGTCTAAGGAAGGGCAAAAAGCAAAAGGGGAAATCGCGGAACGTGCCACTCCTGCTCTTCTCGAAAGCAACCGAGAATTTTCACGTCGGTATGCGGGGAAAACATTAGGATCGCTTTTTGATCATGTTAAAATCGTCTCTGGAAGTCGAAAGCGGGAAGAGGTACAATGTGTGTCAGCATTTCTACAAAATCCTCATCTCAGGGGCTTACTTTCAGGAGGGACGTGGTTTCTCTGAGATACCAGGGCTTCGTAGAGCAAAAAAAAAAAATAAAAATTTACTTTATCTAGAGTCCTGTAAGAAGCTGAGAGCTACTCGGTTGTACGGCCGGAGGAAGGTCATGCGGAGGTGCACTATTATGGGCACCTTTGAAAAACCCATGTCAGAAAGGGGGGGACAAAAAAGAGTAAATTTAGGAGGCGTCTGTTCCCTGGAAGGTCAGGGAAATATATCTCAGCTAAGGACGGGCGTATGGCGGGAGGGGTATTGGGATGGAAAAAAACCTGTATGTATCTACAATCGGATAATGGTGTGAGGGGGGGGGGTCGAGGGACCAAATTTCAGGTAAGAGGAGCAGTTACTGGAAACGGGGTATATGAGTTTTCCAATCGCTGTCTTCGCACCCGCGTTAAGTAATTCAAAATGGGGTAAAAAATTGGCATAGGAAATAAGGTTCCTATCCGCCACCCTTAAATAAAGGGGAGGAAACGTCACAAAAAAACGTGGGAAAGGAAGAGCGCTGCCTAGTGGGGGAGTGAGGCCGGGATGTACGTGTTATTAACGTAGACTACAACAAAACTCCTCGTAAAGGAGAAAATGTTTAAAATCCACAACAAAAGCCGATGTCAAGGCAAGGGTAGTCCCAAAAAAGACAAAATGGCTCTATGTGTCCACATTCCTCAAGACGGGCACTTATTCACTATGGACAGCCGCGAGTCAAAAAGGGTTGAAGGAAGGGAATAGTGAACGGAGCCGACTATGGGGGGGACTCAGGTAAAAAAAAAAGGCATTCTTATGGGGTGAGGGAGTTGTAGCACTCGAACAGGCATAAGGGGAGGGGAAAAAAAAACCTCTCCAAATACCGTGATGGAAGGCGTGCTCAAGTAAGCTGCGGAGTCTGTGCATGCGGGTCAAAAAGGGGGGGAGGGGGCGTACGCAAGCGGGTCTAGCGAGGGGAGGTCAAAAAATCTTGCACTTAAGGTGGGAGGACACGAGAAATCACAGAGGCGACGGGCAAAAAGCTCATGTCCGCCCGGGGGGGGTAAACGTGGTGGCACGTGCTCGCCTTTCGAACGGCAGGTGGGGGGGTAAAAGAGTAAAAAAAAAAAAATAGCTGGGATCTCAAGGGGAAGGAAACAAAAACCTTTAAAAATCACAACAAAAGTATGAAAATATATATTTGAACTACTCGAAGGGGGTCTGAAAAAACCGGAGAACCGATCGATCATACCAAACCAAGAAGGCGGGGTGGCAGACTGAGGGAAGGACACCGGAGTCTGCTTCGCGGCACAGAAATCTGCTGAACGAGCGGAGGCGAAGGTTCGGCGTGAAGAAAATCGGTGGGATGTGAGCCGAGCCTGCGCGGGAGGGAGCATCGAAATAGGATCTGCAAAAAAAGTAGTCACAAGACTCGCAACCATCGAAAAAGAACGTACAAAAAAACTGTCTGAGAAAACGCGGCGCCTCTCACAGGGCAATGGGAAACACTCCCTTGTCTCCGTGGGAAACTCCTCCAAAGGCTACGGGGCACCCTCTTGCTTTCTCTCGCAAGGAAGCAGAAGCTCTGTGGCGCTCGATCTAAATTTTCAAGGGGGTCTGAGAAAAAAAAATATAACGAGGTATTTCTCGACAAAAGGGCAAGGGACGTTCCTACTGGATACAGGAAGGAAAAAAACACTCATTAGGAGGAAGGCGGGGTAGGCTGGAACAACTCACTACTCGGATAAAGAAGCTCTACTCCTTAGATCATGTCAGTGTGAGGGAAAACAAAATCCTTTATAAAGTGCCAGTCCGTCCATACGCACGTCCACACCACCTCACCCAACAAAGATGTGATCTCATTAGTAATCAGCCCACGATTAACTGGTTAAGGGAAGGAAAAAAGATACGCATGAATAGGGGGAACAAAACGAAAGCAAGACTCGAAAGAATGGACTGGTACCTTAGTGAACCCACCTGGACATATCTTTCATCAAAGTAAGATCAAAAACCCAAAGCGAAGCCCTGAATTAGAGCGTGTCTGAAAAAGCTCGTAAAGATAAAAATAATCACTTAGCTCAGACAGAGATCAACCGAAATCTGAATCAGGACCTCTAGTGTAAGAACCAAGGTGGAAATTGGCGGTAGCAGGCGGAACACGCCGAAACCAGGTCAGAACGCATTGCTATAAAACCACCAGAGGCTGCGAACACGTAACCCGGTTCTATCCCAGGGCTTCCGGTGTCGGGACTACGTGCGGGGAACTTGAGAGGGGGGAACCGAGCGGCTTACGCAATAGACAGAAGTAAACACCGGGGGGCTGAGAAACCTTTCCCGAGTGTTATTTTCAATTCAGAAAAGAACCAAAAGAAGACATCATGCAGGGGGGGTGGGGACCATAATGGAGATGTTCGGTTAAGTCTCGGAGGGAAGATCAAAGGGAGGATACTGCCGGAAATCAGGACTCAAAGCGTCCTTTCAACTTTTCAGCTTGTTTATTTATGACCGAGAAAAAAATGACTACTGAAAGTCTACCATTTTGCAAGAGGAGCCTCAAAATGGGTCAGACCCTTGGGGTGTTCTGAAAAAAACTAGAAAAGATAAACCGTAGTAAATCTGGGACATGGGGAAGGGACTGGAAGTCATGGGCGAGTGGAGACAAAATTCAGGGTGGGGGGGGGGGGGGGTGTGGGGGGGGGGGTGTTGGGGGGGGGTTGTTCTACTCCTCAAGCCAGCTTTTAAATGCGCCAGGTTAGGGAGGCCTTGTCTGAGGTGGGCAGAATTTCTTGAAAATTTCTCGGATCGAAAAGTCGTCTATTAGACACACTAGTCAGCGGAGTTCACAGAAAAAAAGATTTTGGGGAAAAAGGTATTCCATCTCTATGGAAACAAGAGGGAGGTCGTACCAAACTATTACACTTGGAGTAAAAACAAGAACGACATGAGGGTGAAATATTTTCATAAACAACTTATCTTCACAATATAACAAACGAGAAAGCTGCCTGCTGGGACGCTGAAAAGCGCGCAGAAAGAAGAAACCTGCCATGAACCGGGACTCGACGAATAGACAGGGCGTTTGTAACTAGGACGGGGGGGGAGACTAGGGGCCCGGACAACAAAAAAAAGCGGAAGATCGTACGGGAAAAGGGGGGGGAGGACTCAGCTGACAGCAGGGAGTCGGCGTATATGGGCGCGGGGGGGTCGAACCGCAAAAAGACGCGGGAGGAAAACCTGCAGGGATGGAGGGGGGAGAGATGTCTACGGTGCCATTACGGTGGCATGAAGTGGCCCGCCTCATAAAATGGGGCGTGGGATGTGGATTAGGGTTTCGCTCCGGAAAGACTGGTCACCTCCAAAAAGCGGGTAGAAAGGGATGATAATTATAGGGAGGGGGGGTCTACAAAACGATCTGAGGGGAATAGAGGATCTGACGGCAATGAAAGGAAAGTGATAGGATTGGCAACGCTAATTGCCCTGCGACTACTCCATCACTAGGTCGCTAAATGTGGGGCACTTTTTTAATTGTTTCTTGGGAGAGAGGGTTAATCAGAGAAAGGAAAAGGTGTTAGCGAGTTAGGGTATCGACTGAGAGACAAAGTCGCGTTGTACATTCAAGTTGGAAGTCCACGCACGCAGGGGATGGCATTGTAAAGCTTCCCCTAGAAGTGGTGCAAAAAAAAAAGAACTTGGAGAACTAGTCGGAGGAGATCTCACAACAACGGGGGGGGAAGGGGGAATTCAAAAACGGTGTATTCGACTCAGTCTCATCCGACCAGAGATCGGAGCACACACACAGGGTCAGAAAGGAGAAGGCTAACCCATGAACACGACGAGGAAGTGGGGAGATAGGGACACGTCAAGTAACGAACTCGCGCCCAAGCAAGCTGTCTTCTTACGTCAAGTGTCAAAAAACAATAACACATCAAGATCAAAAGGTAAACCCAATGGAAAGAGAGCGTCGAGCAGGGGTAGCATCGATCAAAGGGTGGGGGGGGGGGGGGGGGGGGGTGGGGGGGAAATGAAGACTTCAATCAGTTCTCATCTCTAAAATTCTCCTATGAAATTCCGAGGAGATAAATGCTAAAAACCGTCCGTCAACCTACATAAAACTCCTAATCATCCGGGGGTTTATTTGGCAAAGTACACGTAGCATTTCATCGGGGCCCGGCCTCCTGAAAATTCTCTCGTCGTCGAGGAGTGCTTGCTCCCTATTACTACTCCTCAATACCTTCAATGGCAACGTTCTTGATCAGGAGAAATAAAGGGAACGTTCACTAGGAGTGATGAACCTCCTACAAGGGAGGCAGTGGAGAATCGGTTATTCTCGGCTTAGCAGTAAGGAAAACAACTTTCAAGGACTACGGCATCTTGAGTCATAACTCTCGATCGAGTGTAACTGGCACCAAGATACACAGTCTTAGGGGTCGCTTAAACCCGCCATGTGACGACTTTCCTTTAGGATCATCGATGTGACTTTTCGAGCAGTTCGGCTTCTGCTGCTGTAGGAAAGTAAAGAGAGTGTACTCCGTGAAAAGAAAAACAAACTTCCATCAAGGTGTGTGGGGGGGGGTCCAGTAGTGTCTGACTACTCAAGAAGGGGTGACTAGGTCTATTCGGGGGAACTCGAAAATTTCACACTCTCAGGGGGTAGGGAGGGAAACTTTAAGGGGGTAAAAAAAGGGGGTGTCTTCAATACCGAAAAAACCTTATCCCGCAGGCCTTAAATGTGGGGACTTACACGGAATAAAGAAAGCTCTTACCTTTAGGGGGGGGGGGGAGAGCGTTGTTTCGACAAAATTTGGGCTGGTTTTCGTCTAAGGGCCCTGTCTAAGAAGAAGGGAAGGTTTCGGCTACTGCGGGTGCGGGGTCCGCCCTGTCGGCGCAACAGGGAGAAAAAAAGGGCTTCGGCTGGGGGACTCAGAATCTTCCTTCTCTGGAAGGGGACCCTGAGCTAGTAAAGAAATACTCGGGTCCGACCTAAACCTTAAGAAGGAAGGTACGGAACCTTTTCTGGAGGGGCGGCGATTCCGGGAGCGTAAAGGTCCATGGAAAAATGGTGGAAAAACACAAAGGGTTTACAACTTTAATAGTTAGTGTTTGGATTAGGATGGGTGACGGTAGGCGCAACACACGCAGGAAACTTGATTCCTGCAAGGTGGGTTCAATTCTTCGGGGAGTCACTACTGGAGTCTATATCAGAGACTCGACGTACATTAATCTGCTCCGGGCGCCTCACCGGGGGGGCAGACTTCTTTCAGGCACAGTGTGACGTTGGGTGTGGGAAGGTCGCGAGCTCTGGGGTACCGGGAGTTAAATTAAAAGGGCCGGGTTTAAGTTATCAGCGCAAAGGGAAAAGTCAAGAGAGGGGGGGATCGTGTCAGGGGAAGGAAAAAATTCACGGGGGCTTCGTATATTTCCTCGGGAAGTGTCTAGGCCATTCTCGGGTGTTTGTTAGGGAGTAGGGGGAGGAAAGGGTTCACGGGGTCTGAAGGGTCTGGCCTAAGTTGTGAACATCCCTGGTCACTCAAAACAGTCACTTCGGACTGATTAAACGCCTCATGGTCAGGGCATTAAATAACCGTAACCAGGTAATAAAAACGGTGGGTATGTTACAGGCATGGAGTGGGAATAGTTGGCAGGGAGGGGAGGAAGGAAAAAAAGGGGTGGTATTTGTGGGTTCGAAAAGTCGGGGGAAGTTTCTACACAGGCGACCTGGAAGAGCAAGAAAGAGAAACGCTGCGACCCAAAAAAAGTATGCTTCGATGGCTCATTTTGGTCTCGACTACGGTGAAATCAACTAACGTATGGCCTGGTGTGGCGAACATGAGTTCGGGGAAAAAGGAAAAAGAAGACACCAGGGACGGGGAACCGCGTCTGCGGTTTCGGAAAAAAACGGACTCTCTCGCGAGGTCTGAAAAAGAAATTCTATGTCAAAGGCGGTCATAATGGCAGAGGTGGGGACAATTCACGTGAGGATGAACTTAGGCGAAGTTAAGTTACAAAAATGAGTAAAGGGCCAAGAAGGGGTGGAAAAGCTTCATGACGTTAAAATTCACGTGGGAAATTCTTATTCGGGGACAAATCAAGCTCAGGAATATTCGACGGCTCATAGACAAACGAAAGGCTAAACTGTTTCAAGAAAAGAACAGTGAGAGAAAAATAAAAATCAGGTTCTATCGAGAAAGAAGAGACTTATAGTGCAATTTCCGGACCAAAAACTGGGGGTTCCGGAAAAGGTGGAAAAAATAAAATGCACTGCCCTAAAGCAGCAAATTAAGGTACGGAGTCGTCTACGGGGTTAAAAGGTAAAAGGACTTTCAGCTTAATTTCCATTTCTCCAAGATCTATCTAAAAAGAGAAATTCAAAACAACTTATGAAGGAGGGAAAATATGTTATTCGGGCTCGCGCTGGAAGGAAGGTCGGCAGCCCCGAGATACTTACCAAGGACTTGCTTGCCTTCACGGGGGAAGGAAGTACTGTTACGTCAACAAGAACAGACTGCGTCCACGGGAAGGATAGCGAAGGTTGGGTCGACGTATAGGCCAACACGGGGTTCAAACGCTTGAGAGGTGTGGATGTGGTAAGCAAGGAACTCAGCAGGCTAAAAGGGAAAGTCGTTACGGATATGGCCGAGGTCTGGAGGCACATCCGTTAAAGGGCAGGAAGGAACGATGGCGGAAGGAGCGACCAAACCTCTTCGTGAAGCCGTTAAGGCGATTAAACGCGAATAACTCTTTAATTCTAAGAAATAAAGAGAAAGGTACACTAACCCTCGTTAGCGCCAATCATGATCCGAATCAGGAGGGGGTAGAAAGACCTGTCTCGACCGGGGTACGGGGAGAAAAGGAAAATGTCAGCCGACGCACACTCTGCAAAGGACGGATGAACTTTCGACTTTCTGGGGTGTGACGAAAGTTTTCAAAGGGAGGCGTGAAAAAGAAGGGGGGGAGGCGAAAAAAAAAACCCCACCCCCAAAAAAAAAACAAAACACCACAACCAACCACACCAAAACCCCCCACACCCAAAAACCGCAAAACACCAACCCCAAAAAAAACAAAAACCACCAAAAAAAACAAAAAAAAAAAAACACACAAAAACACTCCCCAAAACCCCAACCAAAAAAAAAACCACCACAAAAAAAAAAAAAAACCCCCCCAAAAAAAAACAACACAAAAAAAAAAAAAAAACCAAACCCCACAACAAAAAACACACCAAAAAAAAAAAAAAAAAAAAAAAAAAAAAAAAGACAAAACACCAAACAAAACACCAAAAACACCCACAAAAACAACACAAGAAAGAAACCAAACCAAAAATAGAAAACCAACGCAAAAAAAAAAAAAAAAAAACTCCCAAAACAAAAAAAAAAACCCCACCCAACCCCCCAAAAAAACAAACCCACAACCTCAGGATTTATTACGGTGATCCGGGGGGGGAGATCAGAGTTCTTCTTGCAAGTCCGTTCCAAGACCTCACTTCACCTCCACCACCTCCAGAAGGTTAGGGAAGGAGGAGACTACGAAAAAAACAAATTAAAAGAAAATAAAAATTAATGGGAGTATCATACCAGTAGTCTTTAAACACAAGCATTACTTCTACTTTGGGGAAATCTTAAACACCTTGGGTCCATGAGGGAGACGGGCACTCTCAGTAGACCAAGATTCCTCCGCTCCGTAGACAGAAAAACCGCCCTCGTCACTCTCCTGAATCCCAATCTCGCCTCATACGTTAGACACACGTTCGAAGAGGACTTCTTGGTTTCGAAAGATCAAAATTCCGTCATTACAACAAAAAAAAGCAAAAAAAACTATCTCAATGCGGGAAAAAAAGAAGAAATATAGATGCACATCTACAACGCTCAAACGCTACTCAAAAGAAAAAAACCATTTTTTCGAATCCAGCTCTTAAGTGATGGGTCGCTTCGACTGGAGGAAAGGGGATCGTCTAAACGTCAAAGAGCAGAATTCCGTCAAGTTCGGGATAGGGGCGCTACCGGTTTCAAAGTCAAGGCGAAAGAACTCAGTATTGTAGTGGTGGCCAGTCTATACACGAAAAATAAGAACTAGGAACTTTTTTCTCATATTTCGTAGTGGGCAGGCAGTCCATTGCGGAGATGACTGACAGGTAGGGCCGACAGAGGGGGTTCGACCGATTCTAAAAAACCGGGTTGGAATCGGGGGGGGGATGGAGCTTCACTACTTCAAGGGTTCGCTCGGGAAAAGTGAACTCTAAAAACAGCAGCAGCAGTCAGGGGTTTCTGGGACAGGAGAAGACGACGGAAGCAGGGATCAAAAACGCGCGCAAATAAACCGAAGGCAAAACTTGGCAGTTATCGAACATTCACTACAGACCGACTAAAAGTAAAGACCAACCTTCAGAGGCGCCAAAGGTCAAATACTTCTGACCTTAAGGAAGGGGGGACGGGGGGAAAAAAGACAAGGTCAAGAAAAAGAGAGCCCAAATGGTGGGGTGTCGAACTTCAAAAGAACAGCGGCAACTAGATTTGTCCGTGGCTTCCATGATGGAAATGGATATAAAACCGGAAAGGTGTCCTACAGTAGGGGTGAAAACGGGGAGGGTACGAGAACAGAGGGAGGCAAAAAACAGTACAGCTGTCGACATAAGCACTCTCAAGAGTAAAATCGTAGGAGAAAAAGGATCCAAAATGAATGCCTCGGGGAAGGTGGCGGCTACCGACGTGGTGTACGTTTCGTGGCAACTCACGGGTACGGAACGCTAACGTGGATAAATGGAGGAAAAAAAAACTTGGGTGGATAATCAGGAGGAGAAAGCGGGACCCGGGGAAGTCAGCTCTACCAGTGAAAAGGCAGGTTCCCCGCCGAACAAGCCTGGACAAAGGCTGTGGGGCGGGGGCACGCCGAGACCGGACGGTGGGGAATAGGGGCAGTCCTCGGGAGCAGCTCCTCCTATTCATTTCGGAAGGGGAAAGTCTGAAAAAGTAAAGGAAAATCCTCCGGGGAGGAGATGGATAGGAAAGGGGGTGTAAGTGCTACGCGTGGCCCATCGGGACGTGCGCTGGAGGACATCCCGGTGGTCTTCGTGCCTTTACTGAAAAAAGTATTGAGGGAAAGTCAATCCATCGCTTGTGTTAACAAATTTTGTGCGGGGGGCTGCGAAGAAGGAAACGAGGGCAAGGAAAAAGGTGGGCGTTATTTAAGCAGAAAGACTTTAGCTCTACTTACTGATTCCTAGGGGATTCCAAAGGAAAGCGGCCGTGAAAAAAATATCGTTGTTTGAGATCAGAGGGGGGGGGGAGGAGGCCTTCTAGAGTTCTCAGAAAAAAAAAAACACGGAGGAAAGAGAGATGTGACAACGGGCCGCCGAAGGAAACGACAAAAAAACATAGAAGGTCCATAAAATTGTCCCGAAAAGCTTGACAACGGAAAATAGGGTAAAAGAGACGGGGAAAGAGTAAGGCTCCACATTACTTCTTGAGGATGGGTTCCAAACAAACATCAAAGAAAGATCTACAGTTTCAAAAACCATGAGGAAAGTCGCAAGGGCCGGAGGCGGTCACGCAGCAAAGCAGAATGGGAATCCGGGGAAGCCTCTACCAGGTGATGACGAAAAACGCTGGCCTCCGCCACGCAACACAAGAATCTAATCTAAAAACGCCTTGTGGGGGGTTCCCGGGGAGGACTTCTTTAAAAAGGGACGAATCAGTCAGAGAAAAGATTATTCGCCTTCTAGGAAAAGGTCACTGCCACCTTAAGTTCGAGCGAGGATCGAGACTATCCGAAGGAGAAGTTGAACTTCTTCAACTACACCGGAATATTTCAATTGTCATCTACTAAACATTCTGGTTGAAAAGTCTGGCACCGTGGGAAAAAAGGGAATACAGCGGCTTCATACACCAGACTGCACTTGGTACAGGGGACCTGGCGGGACCAGGTAACTTCTCAAAGGGTCGAGGAAAATGTGACACAATCCAAAGATCAGAGTATCGGAGTCGGAAGGAAGCATCGATTCCTGTTGAGGTCCAGGTCGAGTTGAGAGAAAGGCTTTTACGTCACTGCGGGAGGGGTCTAGAAAGCGGGGATATCAGCTAAACAAGGGCAACAGTAGTCGGTGACTACCTGACAGTTAGGGGGAGAAGCGGGGGAAAAGTCGAGATGGCCGACGGAAAATCTAAGAAGGGTCTGACCGTAAGGGAAAAACGAAGGTTAAAACTTCGCTAAAAATAAACCATAGCCATGAAAGAAGGAAAAAGAAAAAAAATTAAACTGGCGCTCGACCAACAGGGGCGTGTGGGGATTGGAAACGGACTGTCTCTCAAAGGGCTGAACTTGACTTCGTGGATCCTGGGAGAAAGAAGTTGAGTCAACCCCCGAAGGGGGGGGGTGGGGGGGGGGGGGATCTCTCGCCTGCGAAAAAGGCCCAATGCTCTGTGAAAGCCGGGGACTGTGACTCTGAGTGAACTTCGGAGCGTCAGAGCTGATCTCACGTCAAAAAAAACGCAGAACTTCGCTGTCGTGAAAGCGGCTAAGAAGGTCGAAAGGAAAGGACGAAATGGAATCACTCCTAGACTGGAAAAAAAGCGTTGGATTGATAGGTGGGTGATGAACTAACTGACATAAAGGGGCAGACTTCATGAGAAAGGGGCCGTCCTCTGCTAGGTCGACTACTGGCGTCTGATCCAGGGGGAAGAAAAAGCGCGCGCCGAGCCAGAACCCCGTCGGTATAAGGTAACCCTTGAATGGGAGTCTTAAACGGAACTCGTCGAAGTGCATATTCCGAGGGAGAGAAAAGGTTTCACGAAGCGCTCGTACGAAGTTCCAGGCATTCGAAGTCGGAAGGCTCGTAGGGCTGGGGTGGTATTTGCAAGCCGATCGGAAGTTCCTGAGTTCTGGCCGAGTAAAACAAGGGGGCTGTACGGGTGGGGGACGGCTTGGCCGGGTGGAGTGTAACTGTTGACTGTGAAGCCATGAAAGAAAGAAAGCGTTGTGTGTGTGGGGGCAAAAGACTGACGTGGTCCCGCCGAATGGAATCTCACCTAACGTAAAAAGGGAAAATTGGGGAGGTCAAGGCTTTAGGGTTTCGATGACAGTCAGTGGAGTTTGGGAATGTTTAGGGGGGGCGGGGGAAAAAAGGGGACATGTTAACGTCGAGTTATCACTTGGGGGGGAAGTGTCAAAGGGGAGGCAACGGAATAAGCTTGCTCTCAGTAATTCGGGGACGGGGACATCACGTCGCCGCCTGCAACTCGCTACCTGGTGGCGAATCACAATGGGAGTCATCGACGGCGAGGGGTCGTAGAAGGGGGGACCTATCGTTGCGATGTCGGAAAGAAGAAAAACTCCTCGTAGAAGATAGCCCAAAGGAAAACGGCTCAGTGGGCGGCGCAGACAGGGAAGGTGCACGCAGTCAACGAGGGGGAGTTCAGAAGGGCTTCATGCTCTTGTATAGCTGACGTCCCGGGGGAAATAGGGGGGGTTGAAACTGTCGGTGCGGTTATAGTCGGAACAGGGCGAATGTTGAGGATGGGCTCAAAAGCGAAGGCAGAGTACAAAGACTACCAAAGAGAACAAAAATTGGGACACATCAACAACCCCGCAATAAGCACGGACGGCTATGGCGACGGGGGGAAAAGAAAATCCCTATCTTGCCGCGAAAAACCGTCATGGTGAAAAGTCCCTTGAAAGGAAAAGCGGGACCATAAACCCTTGAACGTGGAGAACGGGGAGGGAGCGGATCGGGCAGATCAAAAATAAAAAATGCAGAGTGAAATATAACAATCAACGGAGGAAAAAGGGAAAGAGGGAGCTCCGATGTTGAGGAAACTCTGCCGGACAAGACAAAGCCTCGGTGAACTTACGGCCGATTATGGAGTCTGGTAGCACGGGAAATACCATACGTCGGTGGTAAGAAGGGGGCTGACTGGTTTAGCAAGAAGGGTTGAGGGGCTGAAAAGAAATCGTGGGGAGGTTCTGAGTCGGGCAGAAAAGGTATTCATTACGTCGATATGAGGGGGGGCTGAGGAAAACGCATCCAGCGACGTGGAACGCTTACTGGAGACCCACCAGGGCGCGGAGCGCAGCATAAAACCAGAACCCTAGGTCTCCCGGGACTGTTTACACATCCGATCGTGGAGAGAAAGCAAGGAGGCGCCGGCATCGCGGGAAAGAAAGTCGGGGAAATTCGACCGAAAAAGAAAAAAAGATTAATGCCGACACACTCGCGCGGTGATGAAGGGAAGGGAACGTGCGGGGGGGAAGGAGGGGCAACCGCATATTTCACTGGGGGAGAGGGGGGAAAGATCGTCGATACCACAAGGTCAACTTCGAAGCGCCGGATCTAAGGGAAAAATCCGGGTACAGGACCTGTGCCGCGTGAATGACGCCGTTCAAAAGGAACCCACAAAACCCTGCACCCTCGCTACATCAGCCACACCCAAAGATGTGGAGAGGGAAAATATGAAAATATGCTGAAAGAGTGAAAAGACTTAGATATCAGAAAAAAATGCGTGAAACAGTCAGGGATCCATTGACAACCCAAACTAGGGGTTTTGTCAACAATTTTACATCGGAGTCCAGAAGCTCCTGGATGAAGAACAAAAAAGAAGTTGGCATCGAAGCGTATGCCCGCATCAACACTCTCCTGTAATAAACTCTACTCCGCCGGAATATGGTGTCAATGACATCCCGCGAGGACCTGAAGAAAAGAGCGGCCGCAGAATCTCAACCCTTAGAAAATAAATCTTCCTCACCAAGAGGAAAAAGCGGATAAGAACAAGCTCCTCACTTGGTTTCTAGAGGGAAACTCCTTTCCTTGAGGGGGGCGAGTCTCGGTGCAAGGGCGTGGGCGTCCTTCGGCAAGGTAGACCGAGGGACTAAACCTCGAGGACACCTTGGAGTAGAGGAGACGCTGACGTATTTATTGGGCGGTGAAAAAAAAGGAAGAAGTCTCTTCAGTGGGGAAAAGGGGGAGGGACGTCACCCGGGGTACCTGTCCGGGCAAAGGGGGGCCAGGCCCCGGGATCAAGTAAGACCTCGGTTCGAAACAGCTCGACCATCAGGTATTTAGGAATAAAGTCAAAACGGGAGGGGAAAGAGGCGTCCGGTGCGGGCAGCGGACCCAAAATCATGCATCCTGATGGTGGGGCGGGGAGGGGGACATCTTAGCACAGTCGAAACCTCTCCGAGGAAGTCCTACTCCACTGAAAGTGATACTTATGAAGCTATAAGGTGCAGACAAAGGTCAGCGAAACTCTGGTGTCTCCAGGGGTAACTTGGGGGGGGCCGTTAGGAAGGGCTTTGGATCCGTTATAAGCGAAGAACAACAGAGAAAAAAGGACTGAAACCGTGTGAGGTCAAAGAGATCGTCGATGATACCGATCCTTCCCTTCTGGGATAAACATCGGAAGGTGAGGGAAGGTTCGGACGCCGAAGGCTGTTACTTTGATCCCATTTAAGACTACGCTCTACCATAACACGAAAGACCATCCTAAAACGCAGGACCCAGAGAAATAGCTCGGCTGGGGCCAAGCGGTAACGAAGGTTGGAAAGTAAGCGGTTCAAGGTTACGCGTGTTGATGAAGAAGTGAAAAGGTCTAAAGGGAACCATGTGTCAAATGCGCGCGCGGACGGAAAAAAACGAGTCGTACTGGCCCGTGGGACATCCGGCTCAACTCAAGTGACACCTGACCCCCTTCGGGGACGGGGCCGTGGGCTCAAGATGGACCAGGGTACGGTGTCTCGGAACAGGAAAAGGAAGCGCCTCCTAAAGAGAAGAGGCAGGGGAGTTTTTAGAAGCTGCAAGAGACGTTTCCCCTCAAAACGGCGGCGGAGGTCGAGATGGCGCGGGGTCTAAGCAAAAAAGAATACAGGGCATACAGGGCCTGGAGGGCGGCAGCCGCCGGCTAAGTGGGAAGGGGCGACTGCTCCTTGCAAAGGATACGCCTCATCAGAGGGGAGCGAACTTTGGGGGGAAAAGGATCTGGGGCGTCTTAGGGAAAAAGAACTAATAAGGCTGGGGGGAAAGGGGGAAAATTCGAACGTCTAACCTGGTCATAAGGGATCTCGGCAAAAAAGCGCGTTGATAAGGGCTATCTTTTTGGGGGCCCGAGAATCTGGGTGGGAAGGAGGTGAGGGGCTAATTACGCACATGCCCCACGGGGCAAGAATCTCTCGAAAAAACAGGGGGAAAGAGAAGATTCAGGGACGCCGTGGGGGGGTCGAAGACCCGTCCACAACGAGATCGGGGGGGGAAAAATGAAAGAAGGGGGCAAAGGGTCACTTCCCCAAGGTTGAAAAAGACCAGGCAACTATAAAGTGTCTGGCATTCTAGGCCTCACTCCGGAAACAAACACCACACCACCGAACGTGTATGGCGGGTAACTTCAGAGTCCAAAAGGCAACAAGCCGCCTAGTGTTGAAAACAAGGGAGGGTCCTGAGAAAAGGAGTAAGGGGTAAAAGTCAATTAGGTCGACTTGAAGACATTAGAAAGGAAGGTCTTAATACTCCAGGAAAAAGGGAGAAGAATTGAAAAAAGTCTTACGGTCTCTCATACCATAAAAAAAGAGCCCAGATCACTAGACCCGTTTTGGAGCAGCTTCTCGCGAAGTCAACGTCCACCTCCGGGCAGACTTGCGGGAAGGATGAAGATTATTAGCTAACCAGGGAGTACGATCATTCCCGTTCCGGGGCATAATCTAGAACAGCCTTTTCATTAGAGTGGCCTGAGGCTTCACTGTAAGGGGGAGACTAACAAATTTTTCAAGCTCGTCGAATGGAAGAGGAACCCCGGTACCACCGACAGAGTAGGGACCGCGCGAGCGGCTTGGGAGTGCACTATCGCTGACTGCTCCAATCTAGGCTCTTTCAAAAAATAACCTCTAGAATGTCTAGGGGATCACCCAGGGCTTGGCGTGCTCTACTGTATGGGCGGGAGGGCGGTCGAGGCAGCGGGGATGGTCAACGAGTGGGTCACATTCGTTCTCATCAATAAGCACTTCATCAGGTCGGCTTTGAAACTGAACAAAGAAGGAAGTGTCAGGAGGGGTCACCGGCGATATGTCTTTCTGCTCAAGAACACCTCGGTAAAGTGCGGGAAGGTGAGTGTGAATGACTGTCGGAAAGTCTACCGTCACCATCGGGGGAGCCCCGAAGGAAAGTACCCCGGTCTCTAAGCTCGAGTCAGAAATTAAGAAAATTTTCGACGGGTGGGCGGAAGGCTGTCAGAGCCCTGTCTAAGAAAAGCATGTAACATTTACTAGAATGGGGGAGGATATAGGGATCGGAGCAAAATCATCAGGGATTTGAACTCAAACATGTCCTTCGGATGGGTCATACGTCAGTACCTAATTTATCTGTGAATAGTCGTTAATAACGTTAACCAGACCCTAACTCTCAACCTTCAAAATAAACTTAAAAGACTTAGGGGCAAACACTGAAGGAAACTCTCTCCGGTCACGGGTACTCCGACCTTGGGTTGTGGGAAAAATCCGACACTGGCCAGCCAGCTGGGGACCGGACAGGTGAAAAGGAAAGGTGACTTATAAGGGGATGGAAACGCAAAACTTTGACTAAAAATTGCTTTCCTTCCGCAGTAAACGCTCTAGGAGGGGAGGGTACTACGGCGCATCCTCGATGCCAACTCAACAAGAAGAGGCCGAACCGGAAGGAACGGTAGTATCGAAAAACATGGGGGGGAGGGGGAGAGGGTTTTTAGTATGGGGGGAGGATCCTTTACCGAAGGCAGGCGTCTTATGAGAAACTCCCTAAATTGAAAAGGGAATTAGGAGGGGAGAAACATTGCGTCTAGTCTAAGAAGGCAGGAGAGCCGATTCGGGACTAGGTGCATGCCCGATAGGGTCTTACGATATTGTCGGAGGGGGGGGAGAACTTCGATGTACCTAAGGGGTGTTTTACTTAACCCTAAAGATCCAGGTAATAATCTTCAGTATTTGGTAGGCAGTCAATGGAAAAGGGGTCGAGACGAACGCAGGGTCAGGGTACATTATATTCTGTCTAGACAGTTTTGGATGTTTGTGTGTATTTTTATGTGGTTTGGCAAGTTAAGGAAGGGGGGAGGTAACGTGGAGTCAAGGGGGATATCATCAAACCTCGGAAAGAAAAAGGAAAGAGTTGCGGAAGTTATTCTTCTGGGAGACTCAAGATTTGAAAAAGGGAAAGGGAACCCTTAATACGCCTGGGGCGAATCAAATGCTAAATTTAAAAAGGGAAAAAACCAGCGCGATTTGGGACTGCCTAATACCTCGGGCTCGTTCGTAGAAAGGAAACCTAAGAACCTCCTAGTGAAGAAAAGTTATAGATAACACCCACGCAGAGGCCGGTGGGGGCGATACGATCCCACCGTCCTACGAGGATGGCATCTAGGCAGCTTCGGTAATGGGAAAGGGCTCTGGGAACTGCTTGTACCGACTAAGGGGGGGGGTCGGGGGAAATGCATCACAGAAGGAATGGAGTTGGCAGCATGGTAATCGAATCGACGTATAAAGAAA
>Ga0179593_1757874_pt1 | contig 25595 bp, 31 predicted proteins | sample CZODoug2_1_08_16_FD_185931 | JGI IMG/M metagenome (GOLD analysis project Ga0179593, IMG submission 185931) | Vadose zone soil fungal communities from Angelo Coast Range Reserve, California, USA - CZODoug2_1_08_16fungal (PacBio error correction) | ecosystem: Environmental > Terrestrial > Soil >...
AAAAAAAAGGGAGGAGGAAAAGGAAGAGTAAAGAAAAACCCGCGTCGGAATAATTCGCCCCAACGGAACTTTCAATCAGCTCGCTCAAATGGGCGAGGCAGCCGAAAGCGCTGAGGGGGTCTGGGTGCCGCTCAGGGGGGTGCTCGAAGAACCATACCTGCTACTACGCGGGGGTAACGGGGAGACACGGGGACCGAGAGAGTGGAAGGGCTTGCGGTGGATGATGGGAACCAAAAAGGAAAGTCAGTTCTGAGGCTGGAGTCAACAACAACGAGCGACCCCCGTCCGGAAGAACCTTGCAGGGGGGCAAAGCACTAATGGGTTCAAAATACAGCAGCGGGGCCCGGATTGCGCCTGAGCGATGATCGTCTGCGGGTCCGCAGAAATCTGCATAAAAAGCCTGAAGGAAAGGTGGAAGCCCGGCCCTCAGTATCAATGGCGATGGTCTGACTTTCTTATTGACAGTTGGGGCCGAGCACGCGCGCTGCAGGAACCATGCCTGACACAGGGCCGAAGAATTGGGAAAGACCGTAGTGAAGAAAGAGCAGAGGCGGGAGAGGGGAAGTTGGCGGCACCTGCTCCCTTACGTCGGTCCAAAAAAAAAAAAAGAAAAGGCCTGCGGCAAAAGCAGGCCTAGGACTCGAGAGTGAGAAGAGTCCGTGAAATGAGTGAGAGAAGGCGAATCTTGCTATGCGTCCGAAGATTGTGTCAGGGAAGGAAGGGAAGGGGGCGGCGGAAGATAAAACAAACAGGAGGGTCCGGACTGGGAGGAAGTAAGAAGAACTTAGGTAACGAGTCTTGATCCGTCTCCACACTCCCTTTTATGTGAAGAGGGGGGGGGAGTGGGAAAGAGAGGGGGGAGGAAGTATCAGTATATTTCCATGTGAAACCTAGGACTCATAAAAATCAGAGAAAGCAGAAAAAAGAAAGAGGCTAATGGAAAGAGATTTAACAATAACATTTTAAATAAAGGACGGGGGGAGGGGAAGAAAGACTAACTGGGGGTCCGGAAAGTTATGGAAGGAAATGAAAGAAAAAAGGTCGAAAAAGAAAAAAAGGGGACATGCAGAGGAATAAGCCGTCAAATCAATCGAGTTGTCTAAGCGTGTCCCTAATCCTATAGGAAAAAAAGGCAGGGCAGAAAAGAAAAAGGGGCATGAAAAACGCAGTCCTATGAGGATGTCCTAAAAACTACTAAGGGAAGAATGGGAGTACCCCGGCTGCTCAATTAACACAATACCATAAAAGCCCCCACTGAAGGGAAGAGAGGGCAGAAAACAGAAAAAAAGAAAAACCAGACAGACCTCACTTCAAAAAAGGAGATGTCCCTGGGCCAGAAAGGGCTCGATCAGGGGCCGTCTCTGGGGAAGAATCGTCCAGAGAGAAGAGGCCAAAAATAAGAAGAAGGCAGAAGAGCTGAAAAAAAGCCTCAAAAAGCGTTCATGGAGGGCCCTGTCTTGACTGGAACCGGTACCAGGAGTCATGTCATGGACTGACTGGAATCTGAAATTCATTAGAGTCCAAAAAACCAAAAAACAGGGGGACCAACAGGTTCTCATTGGTAACAGAAGTAGGTCAAAAGGTCAGATGAATTGAGAACTGCTCAGGTCAAAGCCCAAAACCGTACGTCTAAAAAATTAAATACTTAAGACCTGGAGTTTTCTTTCATGAAAAAGGGCGCTATCTAGCCGTGAAAGAAGGGGCTGTCTGTACTGAGTAACGCGATTTGCAGAGGGCGAGCTAATGGCGGTGCACAGTGAAAGGGCGGATTACGAACAGTACTAAGAGTCGTATCAGTAGCTCCTAGCCGAACGGTGCCGCAGAAAGGAATAGAAATGAGAGGACGAAATACTGCGTTAAAAATGGCCGAGAAAGGGAACTGGCGAACGTCCATCTCGACAAGCGAGCTGAGCAAATCAACCTGTCCTGTCGTCATCGAAAAGGGAAAAGAAACCTGACAACAAGTCCGCTAGACTAAGGGAAGCAGCTCCGGCACTGGAGAACGGCCGGGGCGGCTTGCATGTCGAAGAAAAGTGTGAAACAAAAGGAAAGATTTAACTCCCTTAACAGGGATCGGACCGGGCCAGAGCACAGCGCATGACCTTCCAACGAGGCTGATGCGTGTGGGCAAGAAAAAAAGGGAATCAGCTGGGAACCCCGGCAGGGGGGCATACATGGTGACACATATGGACGCGCGTGGATGTAATAGTGGGGTAACTGAATGCTGACGAAAAACATGGGACATGGACGTGCGACAAGAATAACGCAAAGGGGAGAGAAAAAAGCAGGATCGTCAGAGCGGGGGGGGCGAGCCCAGGCAACTCTGTCGGGCTGGGGGGAGAAGCCGAGGCAGCTGTCAGCGAAAACCGACTAGAGGAAGGGAGTCATATGATAGCGGCATGTCAAGAAAATGGATCCCGCAGAGTGTTGCGCTCGGCGGCGGGGACCGAAGGGAACCGGACGGCAGCGCCGTTCTAATCTGGATATTCAATAAGCGAGATGCCCGGCGCGGGGGATAAGCAGGCTGCCCTTCGACGCTGGGATTGGGGAGCAAAAGTCCTGGGGGGAAGGTTGATTATTTGGAAATTGGGGGGGGCATGATAATGTCAACTAGCAACGGGAAAAGTAGAAAAGAGAACCCAAGCAGACTGGGAGGGTTGACGGGAAGCTCCGTGAGCTACTAGGGGCTGCCGTCGGGAGGCCAAATTGAAGAACCATCGCGGTGCGAAAAAGAAGGGACAGAGAAAAGTAAGCATCAAAAGGCTGGCGTATCTTCCTACGTAATAGGGACGGGTACGCTAGAGGGTAAAGGGGGGGAGAAGGGGGTGAACGGGGACCTTTCCGCTGAGATTCGAGTGCTCAATGGGTGTGTTCAGAGGAAATGGGGTAGGAGCACAATAGGATGGTAAAAGTCAAAATTTGTGCGTGTTCACTGCGGGATATCAACAGCGTTGTAGGGCATGTGACGGGAGGACCAATCGGGACTAGAGAGGGAAGGTAACTACAGGGGGGAAGGAAGATCACGTGTGATCAGAATGAAGTGGGTCAGTAGAGACATCTGGGGGGGTAAGACAGGGGAAACAAGTAATGCAAGGAGCGTAAGGGTCGATATCGAACGTAACAGTACAACGCATAGGTCAAGAAGACTCGGGGCGCTGACCGGGGGGGGACGGTGACTAGAAGAGAAGGGCGGGGTAGAAAGGGACAGGGGACAGATAAAGGAGAACATTAGAAAAGTGGATGGCAGCAGGTCATCCAGAGGCAGGCCCCCGGCAAGGGAAGTGAGGAGGAGAAGACAGCGTAAGGAAAAAAGAAAGAGAAGACTCGGCCAGGTTGTGATGGGGAAAGCTCAAGAAAAAGGGGGGCCGGGGATGCGGATGAGAGACGAGGTAACCAGAAGAACTGATCGGCTAAAGAGGTGAAAGGCTTCCGAAAGTTATGGAAGAAAAAAAGGCAATCTTCGGTCAGGCGGGCCTGCAAATGTGATGTTCGTACACATAGGGGGAAAGAAACGGGCCAGGGTAGACCTAAAGAAAGGGAATTTGAGGGTGCTATGTGTATTGAATTGATGTACAGCTGGAGAAAAGGAAAGACGAACCAGGGGGGGGGGGAGTTCCCAGAAGGCGTACGTTCTATTACTTAAAACAAATGAGTCAGAGGGCCGTGCTTGGATGAACTTCAGGGCGGTTCTGTATTTCTAGGAATAGAAGGAAAGGAGCGCGGGAGAACTGTTGCCCAGCCCTCTTGGACTGAAGGAAGCAGGTCCGGTTGAAAGAGGGGGGAAGGAGAATCTATCCTCCTAGTAAGTAGGTTCCTCTGAGATTTTGAATCCTGGCGAGGAAGATCAAAAGCGCAACGTAAGGGAAGGGAAAAAAAAACAGGAAAAAAGGGGAAGGGGCATTACAAGCTCAAGCAGCAATAGAGGGAAGTAGGGGGATAAAAAAAAAAAACCATGAAACGGGCTAGGGGGGGAGTGGGGACGTCCGAGAAGAGAGATCTAAGTTTGATACCAAAAGAAGAAGAGAGAGTGTACGGAGCTGCTTCTCCTCTCAATCCAAGCTAGAAAGAAGAGGGGAAAAAAGGGGACCAAATCGATAAAGGGAATACTTGAATGAGATAACCTCAGAGTGGGGAAACAGTTCGGATGAGAAAATTCATAGGCAGAGGTTGACGTAAGAGATTGGGACGTGGAGCCTGACGCAGAAAAGGAGCTACAGGAATAGAGAGAAAAAAGGGGGAACTTCGGCCCTAAAGGAAAGGGGGGTTTAATAGATCGAAAAAGAACCGATAAAAGAGATCGGGTCCGCCAAAAGCCCCGCGGGAAGCAAAAGACGGAAGTTGGGCCAAGCCGTCATCTCTGGAAGCGAAACAAGCAGAGAAAAAAAGTAAGTTGCCGACGTGCAGGCACGCCCGCAAAGGGAAAAAAAAAGGAATCTCCCAGGGAAACAAAGCGATCACATTCATGAAACATGAATCCAGGTGCCAAAGAGATATCTTAATTCAAAAACAGGGGCAGGAAGAGCCTCATAGGGGCTGGAAGAGGTTACGGAAAAGAAGAAAAAAACAAGGTAAAGCACTGAAAAACCTCACCTTCCAAGGCCTGCATCGTCTGGGGGCGCAACGCTGGAGAAAGGGAAGTGACGAAGAATAAACGCTTGGCCTGCCTTTAGGACATAGCTAAGGAGGTACCTGTTCGTGGGGGAAAAAAAAAAAGAAACAAAACCACCCAACGGGGGGTCGCACTCTTGGACTTTAGTTTAAAGAGGACCGGCTAAAGAAGTGACGTAATCAAAAGAAAAAATTCGGTGGGTGTCCTTAAAAGGGGAGGGGTATCAAGGAAGGGGAGAGGGCTGAGGAATCTCGTAAGACGGGTGCTGGGTCTAAGTATGGGAGATCGGGATATTATAGAGCGATCACATCAGGGGGGTTAACGAAAAGAAAGGTGAGAAGGAAGTACTGAAGGAAGGGAGGCAAGGCTACGGTGGAAACAACAAGAAAGCCTTTTTCAAGAATGGAGGGAAGGGCCACGCCCTTGACGGAGGGATCACCGAGTAAGGGGGGAAAGATAGAAATTCTGGAAAAGGGAGGATCATGAACAGGTGCAGGACCTCTAGACGATGCGAAACGAGGGAGGAGGCCAAGAAAGGGTATGACAGGGAAGAAGAACTGTGGAAAGGAAAAAGTAAGTTGAAGGAGGAGAAAGATGTTAAAGAGATAGCCGCGGGAACGAGGCGAAACCCAGGCCGGTGTATAGCTATCATAAAGAGGTTTAAGGGAGTGGAAAAAAAGGTAGAAGGTTGAAGAGGGGGATCATATGTCGAAGAGATACATGAATGGGCCCTCTATAAAATTGATCCCAACGAAGAGGAGAGGCTTGGAATTTGAAAATGCATGAAGGGGGAGGACAGAAAAAGATAAACCAAAAGGAAAAGGAACTTTTTTCGGTAAAACTAAATGAAGTCAGGGAAAAAATAAGGAAAAGGTGGAGTTCATAGAATCTAAAGAGGAAATGTAAGAGTATATCGTGTTAAAAACAGGAAGATCCTACTGCGGTAAAAATGAAAATTTTAACGAGAAGGTTGAAGGATCCCCCCAGCAGAGACTTGAGCAAGTGTGAAAAGGAAAACCTAAAACTTCCAAGGCCGTTGAACGCCTCTGAGGGGAGGGTGAATTACCAGGAAAAAAATACATTGAAGGCGGCCTTGAAAAGAAGAAATAGGAACCGCGAAGGGGCAAGGGGGGGAAAAAACCTAAAGCCGGTCACCGGTGGTTCGGGGGGTGAAAGGGGGAAGGAAGCTGGCCGTTCGGGAAACGGTAAGGAGAGGGGGCCGAAAGGGTCATAATAGGGTAGAAAGCTAAATAGGAGGGAAAAAAGTACCGAAAAGCAGGGCAAAGGAAGAAAACGCAAGAAGGGAAAGGGGAAAGTAGTTGCCAGACCACGTGGCTAACCCGAAGGGGTACCAGTCATACGCAAAGGTCAAGAAAGGGAAATCTAATACTTCTCTGGAGAAATCGAAGGAACCAGGACTCCGGTTGGGTCGCAAGGAGGGGAGGGAAAGAACCCGTGTCAATAACGCAGAAAGAGGGAAAATCTTGGGCTTGAAGTCAAGGAAAAAGGTCCTCTAAGGGAAAGAGAAAAGGGGAGTGATAAAGTACCGAATCCGAGGGTGTTCGAGGAGTAAAATATGGGAGGAGAGCCCCCAAGAAAAACGGCAGAGAAGGAGAAAAAAGACGTTCGAGGGACCAGGGGGATGTCCGGGGGAGACGGCAGTTAACGAGTGAAGAGTAAAAGGTGGGGCAGGGCAGCGCGCTGCGGGGTCACAAGGAAAGTCTGCGGAAACAGTGCTGGAGTCGCGCGCTCACTAGAAGTGTTCAAGAAGACTATTGAGAAAGAAGGGGGGATGGCAAAAGGAAAACTGGGAGGGGGAGTAAGAGTGGCAAGAAGAAACTTGCGACCTTTCCATCTCCCGCTAGCGGCTTCTCGAAAGCCTGGTCGATTCATTCGCAGGAGAAGGGGTCGTACCTACCTGCGAGACCAGATGACAAGCTCGCGAAAGGGGGTGCTAAAGGAGGAGGGGGAATAGTTCATCGGAGGGATGGGGGGAAAGAATGGTTGGGAGAGGTCAATTGTCCATTTCCTTCATTTCAAAGGGTGACCGAAATCTAGAAGGGGACCTTACACTAGTCCCACTACCTTCGGCAGCCCAGGCAGGGGGAAAAGAAAGCAGAGGGGAGATTTCTCAGGCAGGAAACGTCCGCTTAGCCGCTTCTGCAGGCTGGAAGCACGGGGGGGGGAAGAACTGGCGAATTGGTAGGGAAGAAGACCCGAACCGGCGAAGGAGGAGAAAGGGGAATCATAACAAACAAAGCAAAACGATGGAGTAAAATAATATTCAGTCTAAAGACGGAGCTTGGGAAGGAAAAACCCGTGTTCCTGGGAAGGTACGAAGGGCGGGACAGAAGAAAAAGACCAGAGACCTCGGTCCATTAGCCCATTATAGGGGGGTTACTCGTCGCACATTCCTAGAAGGATCTAACCCCTTAAAAAAAAAATGGGGGTCCAGTATGCACGATCAAATGGAACCAGGAAGGTGTAGTCCAAAACAAATGAGAAGACTGCAAAGCCATCCTTCATGCCCCATCCAGATTGAAGTAAAAAAGACGAATAAAGGGTGGGGGGTCTCTTTAGAGGAGAGGACCAGGTAGGGTCATGCAGGAACAATAAGGGAAAGGCAAAAGACCCCAAACCCCACCCAGAGGGAGTGGAGATGAACAGGTCGAGCAGGCTTAGAAAAAAGACCGGGGGCAGGGGGGACCCTCAAGGAACGTGCTGTGGGGAAAGGGCGAACACCGGTGAAAAAGTAGAGACGGTAAAAGTATGTCACTACGGACGCAGCCGCTTCTCAGTAGGATACCTCGACGGGGAGGTTAGCATGACAGGTACGCGAACGTAGGGGGGGTGGTATACGCTTCCAAAAAAGAAAACCCACATTGCCGTCACGGGCCGGACTGTCCAAAGAGAGTGCCGAGGAATTGAATAAGGCGCTGTCGTTACTTTCCTATTGCAATTAAGAAAACGGCGGCTGTCAGGGGGGGTCCCTCGGGAGAACAGTCCGAGGGACTGGCCATGGACACGAATCACTGACGGTCTGTACGGAGGCCAGCAACCGGTTCCAAGCAAATAACAATGTGAAGGTTGAGGCTGCCGTGAAGGCTCCGCGGGGTTATGGAAAACGCACTGGGTAGCCCCCGTAGGACCGAGGCAAATTGAAAAACGGCCCACCTGAAAAAAATGTCGGTAACTGACATCGAGGAGAAAAAGGCTAGTTAGCGAAGGTGATGGTCTGTAGTGGTATGTGTTAATGCCCATTTGCCACGACGCAGGGGGGGAACCCCCAGGGACCCTTGGGTAGGGTCCGCACGATTAATGCTTTTTCTGAGGGGGCACTTATTGGAAAAGAAACCTGACTTGGTCGTGCTAAGAAAAGAAGTAGGGCGGGGGTGAGGCTTCAGAGGGGGAGTGAAGGCTGGAAACGACTGCCAAGGTATGCGTGCAGTCTTTCGGTTTCTCATGCCACCTGAATAATGGTCAGACGACTACCCGGCACGCTGGGAGAGGCAGGATGGGCAGGTGGAGAGAATCCTACTGCGCGAGTTTACCTGAAGGCGGGGGCCCATGTGGGAGCTGACCGCGGGTTCAGAGCAAACTGAAAAGAACAAAGCCTGATACAGAAAAGGTGGGGACGCAGGGGTTCTACGAAGAGTAGGGAATGAACCACCTACCGGCCTCTTGAAGAAGGGGTCGCTACTGCGTTCATTCATAAAGTCATTGAGAAGCCTTGACGGGGGGCGAATGATACGGAAAGCCGGAGCGACGATCACCGATGCGGGCCACAAAGGTCCTTAGACTACTAACGGGAGCAAAAGGAGCGGAGCCTAAAAAAGCAGACCATGAGGGTCCGGGTCGTTCTGAGAAGACGAAAAAGCACCGGAGGGCTGCGGTGCAGGCATACGAGGAAAAGAACCTCTAATTGACGAAGCGACCAGGTCATCTTAGAAGTAGGGGAGAAACTTCCAAGGCAGCTGGAGGGATCTGGTCGTCATAAAGAAGAAATCTGCCCCAGGGGTGGGTAAGACAGTCTCCTACAAGGAGAAGGGGGCTCCCGCGGGATGAGCGTGGGAAACTGATGACCCGCGCGAAGCGACCTATTGCGTGGACTCAAAGGTAGTTGTGGGGAGGTCTGGCCGGAAGTGCGGCACTACACCTCAAAGGGCCTGGGCCAGGGGCGCGTGTGAGGTCAGCTACCGCGAGTCAAAGAGAAAAATTAGACGATCCCAGTTCACTAACCTACATCTAGCTGACGAAAGAAGGGGGAAAGGCGGGGCATCTAAAGCGTGAGCTCACGAAAAAAGTGCTAAACAACGTGGGGTCGATTTATCAGGGAGGGGAGTAGGAAAAGAGATAGATGAGGAAAAATTAAGGTCTGGAAAGTCCGCCCTCCTAAATTCTGGAAGTCGGGACCAATCCATGATAGGTGAGACGCTGTCGAGAAGGGGGCGGCTCTTTGTCCTAGGAAAGAAACCTGACCTACCGCGGGGCTGACCTGGCGATCCTTAGGCCCCATTTTTGGTTAGGTCCGGGGAAAAGGGGCCTGAACCGTGAGGCAAAAGGCGAGGAATCGCTGGTAGACGTGAACTACGGGTCGTTTTCAAGAAGGGATCCGATCATCGAGGGAAAAACGGGTAGGGGCGAGCTAAGGGGGTGCTCTGTCCGCGATGCCTAATGCAAAGACTGCCAAACAACGCCTAGTTTGTCCTCGGAGCGGGTTCAAGAAGAGAAAGGCCGAGCGCAGGAAAAGATCGGGCTCACAGTTGCGATCTTTCCTTATCAGAAGGGGAAGTCCGAAAGCATCTCGGTAGGGGCGATAGACTTCAGGGAAGGAAGGCGCATACAAAAAAATGACGGCGTTCAGTCGAGAGAGTATCATGGTAACAGGCTGCCCACGCAACTGGGAAACGTAACTTCCCCGAAAATGCCACGGGGGGGTCAAAGAGGGTGGAGGGTCGAAACAGCCAGAGGGAAAGGGCCGTTTGAGAGAACGGGAATTCAGGAAAACAAGTTCCGGGAAAGAATTGGTCCGGATTGAGAGGTGGGGGCAGGCACAAAAGGGAAAAAAAAGGAATCAGACACCCTCAAGGAACAAGCACATAAGCCAAGCCAGGAAGGAAAAAAATAAGGGGGGTGGAGAGATGGTCAAAGGGAAAAGGGGGGGGGTGAGCCACAAGAAAAAAGGATCTGTAGTGGATTTCTCATAGAAAGATCTGAAGGGCGGGTGTGTAGGGGCCTAGGGGCCAAAACCTAAACTATGTCATCGAGGAGTGTCCGACGGGAGAACAGACAAGAGGGGGGACCAAGAAGGAGGACAGATGAAAGAGTAGTGAATGGCCTCAACGGCCGCCACGCTAGGGAAATCCTAAGGAACGCACTTCCAAGAACGTCTTAGACGAATAGCAATGGAAGGGAATCCAAAAGACAAAGGAAAAGCAACCCGCTTCGCAGAGTGAGAAGTGGTACTGTTCCTGGGGGGGGGGGACCAAAATTAACATTGAAGGGTGAGAACCCACGTCGGTCTGTCCCGGCTATCGAAGAGAAGAAAGCTGCGGAGGTCATCTTTAACGTGAAAAAAAAATAAACGGGGAGACAACTAATGAGTAGCCTTGATGAAAAGGCCGGTAGAAAGCGGGGGTGACGCTGTAGGGCGGCTGAAGTCAAGGATGTATTACCGGGGAAGACCGTGTGAGTTGGGGGGGAGGGGGGGGGCCAGGGGGTCAAGGAGAAGGAGCCATGTGAAGAGGGGAGTAAAGGGGCTCTTGGGGGGGGTTCAGCACTGAACACCGGAAGAAGAGGCTCCAGCGGCCTCTAAAGGGGAGGCCAATAAGGGAGATTGCGGGACCGATCTATCTGAAGGTACGCGTTAGGCCGTTGTAGTAGGACATTAAGTGGGGAATAGACCGGGTAAAAGGTGGATATAGAGGAACGGGGAAAAGGGGACTAAAGACGAAAAGAGAAATCGCTTCAGGATTTCGAGTTCGAGATCGTCTCCTTCATCAGGGGGGTAAGGACCGAAAAGCGCTTGGGGAAGGCGGTTATGTTGAAAGGGAAGCGAAGCCGATTAGGAAAAAGAAAGGACTTGCTGAGGAGAGAAAAATAGGGAGGAAGGAGAAAAAGAGACAAAAGGGCCTCAGCCCCCTCGTTTACGATGGGGGCATACAGTCTTGGGGAAAAAAGAAACGCGGACCGGTGGCACGGCCGTATGGGAGCAAGGAAACTCGTGGATCATCAGTGCCTGTCAAAAACCAAAAAAAAAGAAGGGAAAGGACTAGGAATCAGCGGCGGGGCTGTCATTATTGTCAGACAAGGGAGGCCTAAGGGGAAGTAATGTGGAGAGGAAAGAAAGAAACAGGAGGCACCGTGGTCCAACGGAAAATGGAGGGGGAGAGGGGGGAAGCACTCTAAATGAACCATGGAACCTTTGAAGACTGGCAAAAAGAATAGCCGGAAGACACGGAAGTCTTTCGGTAGCAAGAGTCATACTAAGAACTTACGACAACAGGAGTCAATAGGTGCGGTGGGGCCAGTGGTTGGGAGGAAGGAAGACGCGTCAGGAGGGGGAGAAGCGCGAATGCCGGGCAGGGGCAATCTGTCGTGAAAAAATTCTGGACACTAATGTAATCTAAACTAATCAAAACCCTTATGAGAACGAGTATAATACTGAGAGAAGTCCTGCGGGGGAAAAGGTGCGGACCCGGAAGAAGGACGAGCTACACTCTGGGGGAAAAAGAAACACCCCATTACCGAGGAAAGGAGGAGCCTCAGTACAGAGTAGTCCTGCTCTCCTTTCTCAACGGGAGGAAGGGCCTTCAGGAAAACGGGGGCGGCAAACAGAGGCGTAACCGTTTCGCTTCCCTTTATAGGCCTGGGTAAGTTGGGCAGTATAAGGGCGACAAGTTGAAGGAGGTAATAGTGCAAACGCGAGGAAGAGGACTTACCTGGAAAGGGAGCCAAGGAATCAGGCACCCATGCAACGATGACTCCAAGCAAAGGGGAAGCCAGGGGGTACAGGTGCGGAATATCGGATAAGCCTTTAAGGACGTCAAATGGAGAGGGGGGAGTATGAAAAAGAAATGGACATTCCGGGTCCGCCTCGGGGTCAACAAGAGGAATTCTCAAAGATGTCTTGGGACAGGGCTGGGGGAAAGCAAGGGGTGAAGGGCCCTCCAGTATCTGAAACCGGCGCTGTTAAAGGCAGGCCCCGTCGGACGGAGGGGAGACGAGTTATCCGAGTCGAAAGGACTGAAAAAAAGGTTGGCAAAGCCAGCTAATTCGAGACACCTCGACGTGCGTTTTTCCCTTATAAGAAAAGTACCTCCCCTGAGGAATCTAGATAAAATCCATACCAAAAAGAAGCCTTCAACGGGGGGAAACTCGGTCGTCGACGCTTACTTTGGTTCAAAATCAAAATGACGCGGTTTAGAGAGTTGGATGCCGGCGGGAGAACTGTAGGGAAATTGAGGAAGGAGAAAGAACGACGGGACCTTAGAACGCAGCCTTCGAACTAGCCCAGAGACAGACTTTAAGTGTGGCGGGGGAATCACAGCCTACAAGGAAAGGGTAGCTCTGTGAGAGAGGTGCACGGGGGGTCGCTGTTGTGTGGATGGAGAGGCTAAAATCGTTAAGGGGTAGTAACCATGAAAAAAATAGTCAGAGGAGTTGCCTAGGAGGTTCCTCGGAACGGACCCGAACATGTCCGGGGGCTGAATTTCGGCCGAGCTGCAGAAAAGGATATCGGGAAAGAGGGAAAAGAGGGCTAGCTTGTTTGGTAAATGTCCCCAGGGGGCCAGGGGGGAAAAGAAAGGCAGAGTAGGGTACGGGCCCCGCGAAGGTGATGGTCAAATGGGCTTGCGCACGGAAGTATTGTCGGAGCACTTGGTACTTCCAAGAGAGGCGGCGGTTAATTACTTAGCCGCTACCAGATAATGGGAAAAAGGGGAGGGGAGGGAAGAAGGGGGTCCTGGAAGTAACGTGTAAGGCGGGTGTTTCGTAAAGAAAAGAAAGAGCACAGGAAAAAGAAAAAAGAATCGCCGACCTGTTCCCAGCAGGGGGACTGGACCAAGGGACCGGAGCGGAAGAAGGAACTCTCTCGTTTTAGCTTCTGATAGGGGGGAAGTGGAATCTGAAGAGAGAGGGTGAGTCCATCAGACATGAAAAGGTGGGCATAAAAGGAAAGGACTGAAAAGCGCCGGAGGGCACCCTCGGGAACCGTTCCCGTCCCGTATAACGTTCAAGCCACTACACTGCGGCTTAGAGGGACGAAGGGAGCGGAAGCTCATCTTGCCAAGTTTCAGACTTAGATACGTCCTCAGAGGAACTAGGACAGGTAAAAAAAGGATCAGATGACGCTGCGGGAAGAAGATCCTTCAGGGTTGCGCCTTGCGGGAACTGCCTAGGCAGGACTCTCATCTCTCCTATAAAGCAGAGAACAAAGGGGGGAACCACGGAGGGGAAAGAACGGGGAAAGATGGGGCTGCGGAAAAGGAAGCCTAAAAAGGCCGAAAAGGGTAGGGAGATAGCAGGACCGCTAGAAGGCTTGATGCCAGGCGACTGAGATATGGTCTCAGAAGAAATGTAGCGAAGAGGACCAAGACTACATTTGGGCGTTCAGCTATCGCGGTGTGTTAACGAAAAGGATCTATCCTAGGGGGGAAAGAAGAGAATGGCCTCACCGGAAAAGGATGGTGAGGCGAGTCGGCGAAGATCAGGCTCGTAGAAGAGGAAAAAGGCCAGGTAAGGAAAGGGGTCAGGCAGGGGGCAGGTCTTCACAGTCCACTAACCTCTGTAAAAAGACCAGACGGTATCGAGTAGGGAAGTCGCAAATTCCAATCGTGCCAACTTGGAGGGGAGTTTTCCTGGGGAGAAACAACAACGAGGAGTAGGAGGTCCCAAAAACACGCCCTTAAAAGGAGCCCTGCAAGCCATAGCTGGCTTCAGAGGGGAAAAAAAAAGTAGGAAGTTCATAGCGGAACCGAGTGTCAGTTAAAATGCGAAAGCTGAAAGACAAGGTTCATTGAAGAAGAGACAGGGGGGCGGCCCAAGCGTGGGGGAGTTTGGGCTTCTCTGGACCGTGCTTGGGACTACCGGAGAGTCGATAAGGAAGGGAGGAAGACCGAAAAGAGATCTCAGGGGTAACCCGAGACCCGTGGGATCGCGGGGCCCCGGGAAACGCAAGCTCTAGAGAAGAAAAGAAATGGCTGCCCGATAGATCGCCAATAACCATCGAGGGCCGCATTTGATGGAAGGCGCGGGAAATATCAGGTCGCGTTATGGCAGCTCAGGAAAAAGAGGACTGCAAACCATCAGGGCTAAAGTGCGGACCCGGTAGGGGCCAGGGAAGGGAAATCCCGTCCTCGCCCTGCAAAAAAGAGACTATAGCCTCTGCTAAGTTCTCAAAGACAGGACGCGGGAAGTAGAGGGAGAGGACGGCCCGACCTCCACTTGATATGTGAGGACGAAGCTAAATTGTGAAGTGAGAACGGTGCAGAGAAGGAGGAAAGGCAGCGCGAAAATAAGGGATGTTAAAAGAACTTCCCTAACGCATCTACGTTAAGAGAGGCACCCCCCCGTTCCAAGTTACCTGTGGTGATCAAAAAGCTGGAAGGAGGAACAGACGGAAAACGCCAAGAGCTGAATCTTAGACTTCTTAGTAGGAAAGAGCGTCGAGAAGGGGGTGACTTCCGCCAATGGTGAAGATGTTTGCGGGAAAAAGAGAAGAACTGGAAGCGGGAGGCGTGAAGGGACGAGGGGATAACAAAAAGCTCAACCTTTTCCATAAGAGAGCACTCAACTCAAGAGAGAAGACTCATCTTTCAAAAGAATCTTGGTGAAAACAGGAAGGGGGGGGGGGGCCTCAAGGGGCCATTACCGCAGAATCACGATTTCTTCAAAAAGAGAGAAAATCCCGGAAAGGACCGGGGGGAAAAAAAGAACTCAAAGGGGGACTGAACCTTAGGAAAATGTTAGGGGGAGAAAAAAAAAATTCGCGGGGGACCACCAACGTATCGGCCATACATATCTAACCTTGTAATTAAAAAGGGGAAGCTGAGTTTCCCGTCCTCGGCACTTTCGAGGAACGTCAGGAAATCTGGCCTAGAAGAGGAATATTCAAGAAGAAAAAAGATGGGAGCGAAAAAAGAAAAACGTACATCAACGAGGAAAAGGGGTCATCTCTGACCGGAGGAAGTAGGAGACGGTGGCAGAGACTACGAAGGTACAGGGAAGAGGAAGAAGTTCCAAAAGAGGAGGGAAGGGGGGCAGTAAGAGACGCTTCATACGTATCCCCTTGGAAAAGGGTCGGACTCTTCCTTAAGCCTGGGGGTGAGGGCAAAAGGAAAACGGGGAGATATGGGAAAGGGGTCAGAGACCATACGCGAAGCACCAGGCCTCGACCGAACCGTGATTTAGGGAGGAGGGGGCTGGGACAATGAGGAGGAGGAGGATCTATCATCTCTTACCGGAAGAAACTTGGGTGGAAGGGGGGGTGACGTTAAGAAAGGGGGGCCTATTCACTTGGTTAATCAAAAAGGGACCGGTTGCACGGAGGGAAACTGGGAAGGGGAAGAAGAAAGGGCTGGGATAAAAAAGGGAGGGTCGATAGTCCGGGGGGGGTCCTACTTGGCAAGGAAGAGGACACGAGGGATGTTAGAGCGTTGAGGGATTCACTCCTTGAAGCGCCTAAGGAAAAAGAAGATACTAGACCAGCGAAATCACAAACCCATTCGATTATGGGAAGGTAAGAACCTGGTCAGGGGAGGGGGAGGGATGGGCGTTCCTGTCCTTACCGGAACTGAGTCAAAAAAAGGAAAGGACGAGAAAAAGAAGGGGCTTAAGCGAGGGCTGACTAGGTCTCGGGACTGGGCCTTACCTTCCTTTTCTCGCATAAGGAGGGGCGATGTGCAGGAGGAGAAGAGGGTCCGATCGGAAGGAAACTTCTGGTCTAAAAAGACTAGGAAGGACCCACTGACGGGGGGGAGGAAGGCCGCCCTCCCCACTCGTATGTAGTTGAGGAAAGGGTAAGAATGACGGGGACGGGGATGGAATAACAGATCGATATGGTCACGGGGTCAGAGCTGTGGGAGTCGTAGAAGCCGGCTGAAAAAACTGTGTAACAAACTCAGTTAAGGACGGGAACGCTCGACAGGGGGACCACGGTAATTGAAAGGATGATAGGGGGCGAATAAAGTTCGGATGCGGAAAAGGAAGAGGGTGTGGACGAATTCTCCTTCTACTACGAAGAAAAATAAAAAAACACCGACCAGGGTGGGGTCTTGCCAAAACTTCAACTCCTCCATATAAGGAGGGAAAGTCCGGTCAAAAAGAGGAGGAGAAGAAAACAAGGTGGGTAGGAAAAAGGAGGGGAGGCAGGGGAAATTTCTTTGCTCTCATGTAAGGGGACTTTGGGACTACAAGGCAAGAAGAAATAGGATTCAGGGGGGGAAGGGAGGGGAAGTGAACTTGAGAGTGGGGAGGTAGTACCAGGACGTTCCGGGCACCGTCCAGCGAGTCGGGGAAAAAAAGGATGGAGTCGCTGAAAGGAGTAAGGGCTCAACGTTAGGATGCTGAGGGGGAGGAAAAGCTCTAGGAAGGAGGTCACTGATAGAAAATCTCTTTCTGTACCGTTAAAATAGAAGGGAAATCTTGAGGAGGACAAAACGGCCCTCCGGAAGTGAGTGTAAAAAAGCGAGGAGTCTAAAGAAGCTGGGGGAGGGACATTCCTAAAAGGGAAACTATCTCGAGAGATCGAGGGGAGAGAGTTGGGAAGCAGATTCAGGAGGCAAAATAGTGTCGACCCAGTATGCTCATGTGAGAAGGGAAGAGGGACAGGAGTTAAGAAGATCAAGTGAAAATCCACTTTCTGATAACCTGGAGGAAGGCAAGAGAATGGAATGTAAATAAGAAGAGAAAGACTATTTCAGACGCGAACGTTGGTAGAGGAGGTGGAAGGGGTCAACTTTGTGAAATGGCCGAAGGAGAAGACAGTAAGCCCTTCTCGCGAACTGTTGAGAAGGAGGCAGCTAGCAAGCAGAAGGAACTGTCCTCAGGGGGGGAAATTAAAAAACGGAAGACAGCGGATTCGAAGTGGACTCAGACTAAGAAAAGCGGAGGGGGGGAGGGGGGTTTCCGGGTTTGAGGATTTCCGTTTTAGGTCCGTAGAAACGGAGGCGATGGTCCAAAAGAAAAAAAGATCGAGAACGTGGCCGCGGAATAGCCCCATTTGCGGGCCTTGAGAGTGAGCTAAGGGGCGTCGATCGAAGAAGGGAGGGGGGAAAAACTGTTCTGTTCATGGAAATGGGGCCAAGGGGAAAGTAGTCCGGAAAACGGCAAAAGAAGAGGGGCTGGAGACACTAGTGGGGGGGGTGCCACCTTGGTCCAGCATTGTGTACAAACTTAAGCCTAAGAACAAGGAGGCGGGGGGGGGAGGCGGGGAGTTGTGCTCGGGGGGGGGAGGGCTAAGGTTCCTTGGAAAAAAAAAGAAAGAAGAGCACCTCCAAACGCTGGGATTCGTCGCCAAGAAAGGGAATGTCAAGACTTGCAGTAAACGTAAAAAAAGACTAAAAGTTTCAAAGAGGGGAACACAATGGGGAGGTGGCTGCGTCGCCGGGTTCAGACGGAAAGCTCAAGCTCGAAAGACGAAGTATCAACCCGGGAATCACCTCGGAAGGAAAGAAACCTGAAGGGAACGTGAGAAAAGAGGGGAGGGCCTCCTAGGGAGAGGGGTCCGCGGCAGCTATCTCATCGTGTGCAGGCTGGAAAAGGTCCAGGAAGAACGAGTGGGAAGAGGGGCTGTAAGCGGGCAAATGAGCGAGCTCTACTGATTTAATTTTCGAGGAAAGAAAGGGAAAAGGGAAGGGCAAGGAGGAAAGAGAAACTAGAAAAAGAGACGCAGAGCAGGAGAGGCTAGAATGTACCTGAGAGGGAGAAATTCCTACATCGGGGAGGGAAAGTCAAAAAGGGGGGTCAGCATGATGGGGCAGGGAAGTTTGCAACCATCAGGAAACAGTCAGGAAAAAACGGGGGACTGGAAACGGCTGAAAAAAAAAGGGGGGAGGCGGAGGGGGGAGGTCGCATCCTGTAGCTGACGCTAGAGGTCAGGACCGGACGACCTCGGGGCAAACCTCAAATCGCGACGGCTTCGGGGAGCTATCAGGAAAAGAGAGAGCCTCGAAGGAAGTGGGAAAAGTCTTACTGGGGAGAGGGAGACTATTCTACTCACCACTCCCTCATCCTTGGAAACCAAGAGACAGGGCAGAGAAGGGGGAGGCCGCAATTCGGAGTCGAAACTGGATCCTTCCACAGGGGCGAGGACTTCACCAAAAAGGGAAGGGGAAGAGACAGCCAAAAGGAGAAGGAGCTGGGGATTCACTTCACTTGGGTCCGTAGCCTACTTTGTTTCTCGATCTCCTCAAAAAACAAGGAGGGGAGAGATATCCCGCCTTCCGGCGGCTGGGAGTGCGCATGAGAAAAGAAACTGCGAGGGGGGCGAAGGATAGAGAAAGTCAGGTCAGCGAGGATTCCGCTGTGGATCGGGGCTGCTCGTTTGAGGGGGCTAGGGGAAACTTCGCCTCTACCGGTGGGGCTGGGAAAAGAGGTGCGGGCGTGGTGGTAGTTCCTAGGCTATAATTCAGCTGCATACCGCGGAAAAGAAAATGGAAACTTCCTAGTTAGGGGAGGAAAGGGGGAAGACATCCGACGAAGGGGAAGAAGAGAACGGAGGAATCAAGGTGGGATAGCTCTTGCTTCGTTCTTGATTCGACTAGGGAACAGAAACAAATCCTGGAATGCAGGGGAAGAAGTGAAACAGCACGAAGGTCTCAAGGAAGGGAGCCGATTCAAAAGAAGAAGGAACAAAGGGGGGGAGAAAACAACCTGGGGGGGCGTCATTTCTTCCTTCGTTCGACCCATCGAGAAGAAGAACAAGTTAAGACCCTACGTCCTGGCTATTAGTATAGATCTAGGAAAGTTCTTGAAGGGGAGGAAGGAGGGAAAAGGGGCATGAAGGGAAAGAGGAGAGGTTGATCGAGAGCAGCGGCCACCGTCTGCACAATTTATACGGGACTGGGAGGAGAAAAAAAAGTGGCCACGAGGAGAAGGAAGATTCGAGATTCCAACCCGCGCGGGGGAAAAAGTGGTAAGGAGGGAAGGGGCACGTAAGAAAGGAAGAGAAAGGTAAGTAGGGCGCCCACACGTGTCTGCGTCCTTTTGTCAGCCGTCAAAAGAGAGCAAGGAGAGGCGAAGGAGAAAAGCCGGAGGACAGGGAAAAAGGGGCCCCGGGAAAAAGAAAAAAATCGGGTCGTCAGTAAAAAGAGGAAAAAAAAGCGAGGCAAGCACTCTTGGTGGGGGGAGGGGAGGAGCGACCGCCATATCTGGTGTAGAGGGGGGAAGGTAGTAGTACGAAAGTCAAGGGAAAGATCCAAGGGAACATTCCAAGGAATCCACTGCTACGCTCTAGTTCCCTGCTAGGTAGCTGGTAAAAGCCTCCTACTCTGGGAGGAAAAAAAGGCCATTAGGATACGGTTCCCCTCCCCTCTCCGGAGGAGACTGGGGGAAAAGAAAGAGAGGATGGCCCTGACGGGAGGGAAGGAAAAAGGAGGTTCGGGACAAGGTGTTGAATTAAGCAAGAACCACATACCGAACCATTGGCTTCCTCTAAAAGAGGGAGGAAAGCCAAATGGAGATGTGTGGAAAGGGAAAAAAAAAAAACTTAGCTCAGTGAAGAAGAGCAGAGCTGGGGAAAGGGGGAAGGAGGGTCCGGTGAGGAGATGTAAGGTAAGCCTAGTGCCGACTCAAGGACATTCACGCTTCGATCACTTGAAAAGGGGAAGGAAATCATAGCACCGGGGGACTGGCCTTTGAGAGGTAGTAAAGGGAAAAAGGGGTAAAGGGAAAACCGGGCGCGAATCCTTGGGTGATGGGGGGAGGATAAGCGGACATAAGCTCTTTGCCGGTACTTGGGTAAGAGGGAGAAAAAGAACATTCGGGGAGACCTCGGTCAGGTCTGGGCCATGGTTCTTTCAGGCCGGGTACGGGAGGGTGGGAGTTCACAGTTCCTTCATCACTTCTGAACCTGGGGAAAAGGGGAAAATCATGCGGGGAGATGGACTATAAACTCGACCGACGGGGGTCGTCGGGATCTCAATGAGAAAAGACTCAAAGGCCTGGAAAAGAAATAGGGCAAAGGTCACGTCCTCTCTGGAAAAGGGATAACGGCGAAAAGGATTACCTCGGGAAAGACCTTGAAAAAAAAGAACGAAAGGGGGAGGGCAGAGGTAGGGCTTAAGGTGTTACGCTTTGAAAATCCGGGGGGGAGCCTGATCTACGACCTGGAAGGGGTTACCAGTGCCCGTATAAGTTACTTCAGGGGGGAGAAGAGCTGGCGGGTAGCCTTAGGAAAGTAGTATAAGAGAAGAGGACAACGGAGGTCTGGAGGGGAATAGGTAAAGAAGGGGTGGCGGGGAGGTTTGTTTAATGAACCTTAAGATTGAAGAAAAAGTAAAATCAATTGAAGAGGTGAATAGTGGGGAGAAAAAATCGAGTACCTTGGCCTCGGATAGTAAAACAATGCTCTACCTTGCGAAAAAAAGGAGGAAAAGTGCCGCCTTCAAGAGCGCTGAAGAAAAAGAGAAAAGACTTGGGGAGAGAAAGAATGGGGAAGATCAATATCTAACGTTACGTTGTTAGAGGGAGGGGAGCAGGATCTCTTACCATCCTGGCTGAAGAAAGGCATCCACTGTGTCTGAGAAAGAAAAGGGAGAAGGGGAGGGTATCAGGCAGGGCGTGCGAGAGAAAGACATATTCTTAAGTTATGACGTCAGAGAGGAAAGGCAACACCTCGGAGAAGGGGGGATGGTCAGTCGAGAACCGCTTCAGCTCGCGGAAAGGAAAAGTGAACCAGGAAAAGGGAGAAGGGCCGGGGGGGTTTGGTGAAAGAGAAGAAGGAGTAAAGCCTTTAGCAACTTCGCGCAGAAAGCTTCATTATTACAAGGGGGACTGAGGACAGTTATAGCAGGGGAAGGGGGGTTCAGGGTCAGGGTCGGAGGACATCCAGGGGGAAGAAGAAGGGAAAAGAAGAAAGAGGTAAAGGGAAAAATAGGCGTTACTCGAAGGAGGATCCAACCATCCCTATACCTAGGCATACAGAATGGAAAAAAGTTATTGAGAAGAATCTAGTGCGGCCTCACTGTGAGGGGGGATTAGTATCTATCTTCTTCGGTAAGGGAGGGAACGGCGCACGCAAGAGGCGGATGGCTCTCGTAAATTAAAATGGGGAGGGAGACTCCGTGACTGGGAGAAAAAAAAATAAAAAGATCTCCAGAGGAGGGTTCCTTTCTTCCCACTTGTGGCGCTAGCAGAGGAGGAAGACTAGCGACCGTAGCCGGGCAAAGAAGTATCGGTTAAGCGGAGGGAAAGATTGAAGGAGGGGAAGAGGGGAAGAACTCAAAAGAGGAGAAAGGATTCCTTCTTAACAAAACACATCGAAAAAACTCCATTAATCCCACGGAGGGAGAAGTAACAAAAGAAGTGACTTCGTGACGTCGGAGAGGAAAGCGTTTAGGGGGGGGAAAAAATAGCTTGAAAGGAAGTTCCTGGGGCATCTTACCATTCCTACCTAGGCTCAAAAGGTAGGGTCCCGGCGGAATTCCTTCAGTATAGCCTGCCCGGCCGTAATGAAATTAGCTCTAGAGGGGGAGAAAAAGGAAAGGGGACGGAAGGAGCGCTCAGTTCGGGAGAGGGTTTTCAGTTCTTTTTTATGGGGGGTAGCCGAGGATTCCATCTGCTCTGTAGGGGACCCCCGGATCTCTAAAGGGAGGCAAGGGGTGAAGGGAGACGGGGAGACAGAAAAAACATGGTTAGTAGTGTTCCGCCGCGTGGAAAGAAAGCAGATAGGGTTGGTTAACTGTATGCAAGAAGTTGGTTTGGGAAGAGGGTTGGGTGGTGTAAAGAAAAACAGGGAGCCGGAAGGTACGTGGGAGGGGTTCGGTTTTTTGGAAAGGCCCCATGAAGAAGCCTTGGTAACGACCTGTCATGAGGGACCAACTGCGCAAAGAAATAAAAGGGAGGTTTAAAAAACTTTCGAGGAGAAGGAGGAAGGAAGGGGAAAATTTGTCTTACAGACTTAGGTGCGGAACTTAACTATTCCTTATGACCAAGGAAGAGAGAGGTGGTGTGGGGGCTTAAAAGGAGGAGGTCACCCGGGTCTGGGTCCTGCCTGGTTTCGGGGAAGGTCAGAGGGGAAAAGAAAACGTCTCAAAGGGAGGAAAGGGGGGCCCTGGAGAAACCACTCTTTCCAGTCCATTGGGAAGGGGGGGGGTCTGGTCGCTAACGAGTCGGTGGAGGAGCCTTCCCCAGTCAGGCTATAAGGACTTCTTGGAAGAGAAAAAGGGAAATAGAACCTGGGCAAGAGAAGGAAGGGGGAGGATCACACCCAGGAAAAAAAAAAGGTTAACGTTTTTTCCCCTCTTCCTTCTCTAGAGAAGGAGGCTAAAGGACCGGACGGAGGAGGAGCTCAGGGCCGTATGCACAAGCATTGCCAAGGAAAAAAGGAGAGGTTAACTAGAAAGGGGGAAGGAAGTCAAAGACGGTCGGTAGGAGGAGAAAAGAGAGCTCTAGGTCACCGCGACACAAAGAATTCAGTCATGTCACAGGGATAGGAGGAGAGGTGAGAAAATACAGTTCCTAGGCCTAGAAAGGACTCTGAAGGTGGGGACGACTAGAAATTTCAGGGAAGGGGGGAGGATTGATAGGAGCGAAAGAGGAAAGCACGGAATAAACATTCAGTAATAACTTATTGGCGGTGCAAGGCGCTGGGAATGAGGGTGATAGGATTCAAAATCGAAAAATCACTAGGGACTAGCTTCTACCTACCTAAAGGAATAGAAGGGCTGAAGAGGACCACTGAGGGAGGGGGAAAGGAGGGTGGAGAAAAGGGAAGGAATTGGGAGAGTACCCTTCTAGAGAACTTGCGATTTTGCCTCGGCGGGAGTTATCGGGAGAGGGAAGAGGGGCAAGGGATGACAAGAGCGCGAAGGGTTATGAAAATTCTCAGGAAAATACAGAATCAGTCATGGGCGAAAAAAATCAGATCTACTGAAGAAGGGAGAGATACCGGGCGAAAGGAGGGGCGGGGGATCTCCAGACCATTCGCCAGAAAAATTCAGAGATGCACTTCACTTTGAGCGCCGACGGGCGGGGAAAGGGAGATCTAAAAAACCAAAAAAGGGAAAGACTTGGCATCTCAGCCTGCTTAGAAAAGGGCATCAGGCTAAGTTCGGGGAGAAAAGGGGAGTTCCAACAAAGAGAAAAGAAGAGATGGAATCTTTCTGTTTGCCAGTTTCTTACGACTACTCCTGTGCAGGGAGGGGCGAGGAAAGACCTGGGCAGAGAACGTGGGGCGAGCAAACGCTGCGTTGTGTGTCTCATATCCAGGGGAAAAAAAAAAAAGGAAAGCTAGGGCAGGAGAGGAAAGAAGGGGTCCTAGCTAGGCAAAAATTCTTGTGGGAGACGCCTCCTTGTATCGGTAAGAGGGAGGGCAGAAAGAGGAAGGCAGGGACCCTCGTCTATCTCCAGTCCCGCGAAAGCTCTCGGGGGGAGAATAAAAAAGGGGAGAAAGAGGGGCCAGCAGGTCAGAAGGGGGCACTGCGGAGGGAAGCAGGGGGATGCACCGTTCTCGCGGGGGATGCAAACCCGTGTGAAAGAAACGAAAGGGATGCATGGAAGGAGAAAGAGGATCTGGGAATGTTCCGGGCTCTTCCTCGGGCTATATGATAGAGAAAAGGGATAAAGGGAGGAGCCGGAGAACTTGCTCTACATACCAGAAGGAAAGAGACCAAGTTCAAGGAAAGGAAGGAAAGATCTAGAATCGCACCCTCGAAAAGGATTGGGGGGAGGGAAAAAAGGGAAAAAAAGAGAAAGGTGAAAGGGATGCATCCAAAAAAAATGGATAAACGAGGAAGACTTCAGCAGGGACTTCTCTACCGGAGGTCCCGTTGAAAGGAAAGGAGAACTGACCGTAAGAGGAGGGGAAACTTTTGAGGTGGCCCCCTTTCCAAGAGGAAAAGTTCGGAGAGCTCAGGGGGGAAGAAAGTAGGGCAAAGGAGGTAAACTGAGGACGAGGATAGGGGAGAAGGGCTCTCCAGCAGGGGGAACGGCGGGAGGCTACGCCAGCAGGGGGAACGTGGTCCTGAAGGAAAGGTTGGGAGAAAAAATTAGAGAAACAAGCTTTTACAGAAGAGACTAAAAATCCATCGATGGAAAGACGTAAATTTATGCATGTCAGACACTCTCTAATGAGGAGGAACATGAAAAAGGGGGAGGCGTCGAGAGTTGGAGAGGAACCTCCTATGTTCATACCCATAAGCTGGTGACCATAATAAAAGGTTTGTCTGAAAAAATGCAAAGTCAGGCAGAAGAAAGATCTCAAGGCGCACTCAAGAGAAGAGGGGAGAGGGTAAACCGGGGGGGAAAAAAGGAAAGAGGGGAAACACTAGAAACAGAAGGAAGAAAACCCGTCTCAGGAAGAGGATAGTGTACTCCAACTCGTTAGATGGAGAGCGACAACCCGTGCACATGTTTCGCGTAGCCAAAGGACGAAAGGTGAGTATCATGGGAGAAGGAAGAGGTTGGGAGATCAAGGGGAGAAGGAGTTCATAATCTGCCAAGGACTATCAGGGCCATGGTCACAAAAGAAGAAAGAAGCGAAACAGTAGCCTGGACGGTATCGTGGGCCCGGGGGGGCCTCCTGGGGAGGAAAGGGAGAAGAAGAGAGGGGGCAGTCAGGTTCCTGGGAACTTTCATGAAGTTCTCGTTAGAGGACAAAAAGGGAATAGTGTTAAAACTCCGGGACGAAGGCAAAAAAAGGAGGAGGGGAATAATGAAATCAGGAAGGAAAGGGCTTAAGTTTCACTCGACGATCTGAAGAAGGGGGAGGTTTCAGGCCCTCCTTAACAGTACTTTAACCGGGGAGTAGGTCTGCTGCAGAAAAGAGAGGAGTTGTGGCTTTGTTAGATGAGAGGGTCGACCTGAGCAAGTGGAGGAAGGTTAGGTACACAGGTCAGAGAAGGACTGACTCAATATCATATGGAAGGACTGAAGGGTTTGGCGTTCAAGAAATGGATCTGTCAGAAGGGAAGAAAGAAGGAGTGAGGGGGCGAGAGAGAAGGCGCTGATCTTTGACCGAAGTAGACCAATAAACGGGTCTGAATCAAAGGTGGGGCGGACAAAAGGAATTTTGCAATATCGGAGTGCCCGGTCAAATCAGAGAAGAGAGTTCGAAGAAGGGGGGGACGGAATTTCAGGGGAAAAAAAGAGGGGATGAGGACCGACCATAAGGAACTCTAGGACTAACTCTACCTTCGAAGGAAAAGAAAGGGCGGAAGGAAGGGGGGACGTTGATTTCTGGGAAGGGGACAGAAAACCGGACTGAGATAGGGGAACAAATCATTATCTCTTTCGTAGTTACCTCCATCTTACTTGAAAGGAGAAAAAATGAGAGTGGAAATCCGGCACAGGGGATCGAATGTACTAACCAAGGCGTCCTGCCTCACGAAAAGAGAAAGTCACGAAGGGGGGAAAGAAAGATCTCACTTACGTCAAAAGAAGATCACTGAAGCATGGAAAAAGGATATTCTATGACTCCCTTTGGGAGGGTGAGCCTTCAGAGAGAATCCTGGAGAGAGGAAGTCCCGAGGGAGGAGAGACGAACGAGACGAGAGTCTTCGCAAAAACACAATATGGAGACAGAAGATTAGATACGTGAGAGAGAGCGGATATCTAATAGTTCTTGGGAAGGGAATTCGGAGAAGTGAGAGAGGGGAAAGGAAAGGACAGAAGAGAAGAAATTCATGGACCAAACGCTCCTGCCTATTTAGAGGGGATCCGCAAAGGAGCTGAAAAGAATCAACTTGGCGCACGCTCATGGGGAGCAAGTTCTGAGAAGGGGAAGAGGGGGGGACAGAGGCGTGGGAGGGGGGAAAGGGAAAGAGGC
>Ga0179593_1488783_pt1 | contig 25594 bp, 23 predicted proteins | sample CZODoug2_1_08_16_FD_185931 | JGI IMG/M metagenome (GOLD analysis project Ga0179593, IMG submission 185931) | Vadose zone soil fungal communities from Angelo Coast Range Reserve, California, USA - CZODoug2_1_08_16fungal (PacBio error correction) | ecosystem: Environmental > Terrestrial > Soil >...
AGGAGGGAATTCCCCGGCAGTGCAGTGAGGGTAGAAGGCACGGGGTGTTCATGCACAAGTGGGTAAGTCCATACGGGCTTTGGGGACGGAGGGAAGGGCCAGCCTGGAGCGATGGGTCTGGGGGGCTGGCGGGGGATATGTCTGCTTCCTCGGATGGCCCCCACGGCCGCTCGACAAAAAGTCTTCATACCCAGTACCTCAAAAAGAAGTCTGCGAGCCAGGGACCCTACTGATGCCTGCCGGCCCCGTAACGCCCTTCCTTCTCTTCCTTGCCAATGCTTTCCGCTCCCCCATAACGTACCTGACGATCACCCAGCAGCGGGGGGTGCCTCCTTTGCGCGGCAGGGGAAAGGCCCGAGGCGAATAAGCAGCCACTAAGACCTCCTCGGAGGTGCGTATCGTCGTGCTAGCAGGGACCTGCGCCCGCCATTCGGGGTTCGCCCCTTCAGAGTGCTGCAGAGAACCGCCGAGGCGGGTTCAAAAGGTAGTTCGCTGTGCCGAGGCTGTGCGTGACTGAGGAGTGGCCACGATGAGGGGCCCCCACTATTTTGCGGCAATTTTCGCGCCGAGACCAGACACGTCAAAAATCTCGCTTTTCTGGGTCGTCCCGCAGCACAACAGACGGTACCGCTCGTCAGCGGGATTGCGGTGGAAGGCCTGGGGGGGAAGGGGAATCAAATCAGGAGGGCATCCCTGGTTCGCCCCGATGCAAAAGCATTTCTTTGCCGGAACCTAGAAGCAGGCAACATTTTCCGTTCCCGCCTAGAAAAAGTCTCTCATTGTTGTCCGAGCGTAATCTGTGCCTTTCGACCAAACACTGCAAGTCTCAGTGGAACCCCCTTTGGGCAAAGCCCACAGCAGAAGAACCTACACCCTCTTTTGAAGGGCGGTCCCCAACTCACTCCAGGATCCGCGAGGGATGCTCCTCTGAAACCGCTTTGAAAGGGAGAGGTTTTTATGGGTTGACTGAACAGACGGGGGGGTTGCATTCGGGGGTTCCTGTATCCAGATTTGACACCCTCGGAATCGCCTCCGGGCCTCCATCAGCAACCCGCGTACTGAATGCGGCTCCACGCCCACAATCGACGGTCCCGTCATCAACTAATCAGGGCCTCCACCCATTTTCAGCCCGGAAGCGGAACGTTCCGAGGTGGCTTAGCCGAGCGGGCCGCAGCACGTTGGAGGCCCCTGGCCTAATTAGAAGGAGACAAAGAGTCCATACCTCCCCCGCCGAACGAACTTGGAATCGCCAATGCCGCGGGGGCCCTCAAAAACGTTTCCGATTTTTCTTGTTCCTCGCACAATTGGGCTGACTCTCTTATGTCGGGGGCGCCACCTATGCTTCGTGATTGATTCCGGTTTGGGGCTCCAATTGCCTCGTAGAGGACAGAGACCAAAAAACTACAGCTTACCTGTTCTCTGCGGAACCTGCAGGAGGGGAGGAATTTTACGACACACCCTCCCCACCCGCGAACCGTTAAAGGGGCGTTGCGACCGGCAGTCCTGACAAAGCTCGCCCTTGACTTTCGTGCCGGGGAGCTTGCAGAACTGCTTACCTGAAACTCAAAAAAAACACTAGGTCGCTCCTTTGTCGAATTGGCGGAACATCGTGCGGAAAAAGGAAAGCACCAGGCGCTAAGCCTTGACGAACAAGGTCTTCCCTGAAGCATGTTCGAGCCACATCCAGAGACACCCGAGTGCGTATCTGAGCAGCGGGAAAAAAGGGGGCGTACGTCTTGGTCACGCCAGATCCGTGACGCAGTGGGGGATGATCCTAAACGGACGCTCCAAACAGTTGAACGAGGGGACTTGAGAGGGCCCGCTTTGGACGCTGGCGGAACGGGATACGTCCCATGGCCGACCTATCGCCACATCGCGACGAAAAAGTCCACTCCCCGTTGCAGACAAAAGGACCCGGGTCGCCGAGGAGATTCTACACTTCTGGAGTTATTGGTTGGGAAGAACGTGTTCTTGCTATACCTTTTTCTTCTTTCCTTTGCGTCTGCTAAAATTCTTCCGTGGGGGTGGTCACCACAAACAGCATGTCCTCTTAGGGGGCCCTCTCCTCTATCTCTCAAAAAGTCTGGTTCCCAAGTCCCTTCTAGGAAAAAACAGACTACTTCCCACTGTTGGACGAAATCCAGGGAATTCTCAGAGGGAGGAAAAGAAGAACCACATGCGAGGAAAAAAAATCACCTGTGAAGGGTCAAATACAGCGCAAAAACGCCTGCCCAAGCAGTCCATCCTTCTCCGCCCAAAAAAAGGTCTGGTCTGGACTTTTTGACTTTTACTCTTGGACCTCGCCTGTCATGTGGGCGACATGCATTTGGAAGAAGCTCCCGTTCCTCGTTGGCATCTTTTCCTAAATGCGCTCCTCCCACCGCGAGGTTTGCCGATCCAGGAAACCTCTTCCAAAACAGGGGGAGGAAAAGTTTTCCGCCCTCCCTGTCAAAGGGGAATGGGAAACGGGGGTACCCGCATGCTCACGAGGGCAAGAGCAGAGTTCCCAAGAATCTGTTTATGAAGTGAGGCCTATGGCAGAAGCCCGGAGGATATTTTTAGAGAAAAAAACAGTCATTTCCTCCTGCTGGACTGTACTAACGAGGTAGCCGTGCCAATTCGACGGGAAAAACGCGGCGAGCATATTCTTGTGTCTCCAAGTTGACGACTACGCTAAATGCGAAGAAAATGAAGTGACGCGCCCGCGGAAAAATACTCCATCATCAGAAAATCATACGGCCAAAGGGAGGTCGACAGAAGAGGACAAGGCGCCCGTTAAAAAAAGAAAAGGCAGGGGGGAGCCAGTAAAGCCTCTGAGCTTCCGGCCGGAAGTCCAGAGGAGAACGTGGGGTACCCTGCAAAGGGAAAGGGGGGGGGATAAAAAGCACGGAGGCAGGCACGTGGCATGGAGGAAAGTCCCCCGAGGAAAGAATGCAGGGGGGAAGGACTGGGAAAGGTACGTCATGAAGGGCATGTACTAGGGGAGGTGAGTTTAGGTGCCAATCCACTGGCCGAGGGACTCCACCGTCCCTCGGAAAAGCGTAAATCACCGCAAGACTGTGTCCTTCGGGCGAAGGGGCTTAGAAAATTTTTCGGTCAAGTCAACTAGTCTTTGACGACCGAAGGGGTTGTATCGTGTGGTTGAACGGGGGGGAGGAGATCAATAGGGGGGGGCAAAGCGATCAGCCTACCCACAACTCCCACCCAAAACCTCCATCTGCACGGAATCAAAGGGGGGAACGAGAGTCACTCGGCGGGGAATTCCACAAGGGTCTTTACCTCTAGATTGGTGGGGGATTGTCAAATTCGATGTGACGAATAGCAAAGGGACCTCTTCAGGTTAATATCGTACACTCGCGAAAGTCCCGTAAGGTGTTTCCCGTGGTCCGCTTGGCTGCGTGCTGTAATGGTTTGCCTGTCCGCTAGTGGTCACCGGTCTGCGAAGTATCCCATAACAACCTTGGTAGTTCCCCTAGGACCCTTCGGAAAGTACCATACTCAACCGGAAATACACCTCTACTTCTCACTCCCTATGTCGGTGGCCATCACTTCATTGCGAGACTTGCATCCTTCTACACTGACATGGAGGGGGAAAAGGGATTAACAATCCTAATAAAACACTACCGAGTTGGGGCGCACTTTCCCAAGCCCCAGCAAAAAAAAAAGAGATGCCGCAACTAGCCCAAGAACCCGCGCGGAGGGTCAGATGTCATAGTCCATGCGGCCGATCCCCAAGGGGGGCGCGGAAGGGGGGAAACTCTCACAGAAAAGCGAGCGCCCCGCCGGATCTCCAATTTCTAGGTCGGGGGAGCACTTCAGAGGGACACACAGCTACCCCTCTTCTTTGTAAGGGGAAGGCTTAAAAAATGCGGGGAAAGGGGAGATGGGACACGGAACAGAAAGAGGAAGAATGATAGGTAGCGTACGGGGAGGGAAGTATGGTATGAAAAAATTAGTGACTGAAGACGTCTCCTCGGACTAACACCTGCTAAAGGACTTTGCAGATACGCTCGCTCTGTAGAAGGGGTGGAGTTCCTCTCTTCTATGGCATGAGGACTTTCAGGAGAAATCTCCTCCCCATCCACCGAGGAAGCTCGTGCAGGGCCAACCTTCCACAGGGGAAGAAACGAAATTAGTATGTAGGGAGAGGAACATGAAAATCTGCGGTGGAAGGGAAAGACCTAACGACGGGAAAAAAGAGGAATAGTCGAGGAGCGCCAAAAGCTAGAAGGAAAAAAAAAATGTACTCAGGGATAGGGGGGGGCGCATGAGCGGAAGCAGGGGAATCTGGTATGAAGGAAATAGGGAAACTTAGGACAACGCGCAGGTGAGAAGACAACAGCTAGAACTGTTTCTGCAGGGAAGGGGAAAGGACCAGGAGGCTAGGAGAAGGGGGTGGGCGGGAAAAAGGGAGGGCTTGGGGAGCACGGCTCTGAGCCCCGTGAACAGCACCTAGGTAACATCCTGCGAAACGGGCAGAGGGGAAGAAACGACCCTCACAAAAGGGGGCATCCCGGACGAGCCCTCCTAATGGGGGAGAAACCTACTACGGCACCAGTCCGAAAAAGAATCGCTAAAAGAAATCTGGCCCGAAGGGATGGACCGAGGGGGGTGGGAGCCCCTCGCTGCGTCAAATTCGTCCGCTGGGGGAGAATTCCGGCCCGCCAGGTGCCGACGGGGACAAAATATAAAGGGAGGGGAAGAGTATGGCGCTGCTGGAAGCCCGAAGATCCTCTGAAAACCGGGCGAGAGGGTCTGGCTGCTAGACGGGGTGCTGAGGGCCTCGTAGCAACAAAGTCCGTGGTTGAGCTTGGCTCTATCAAACAACAGCCCAGAGCTGTTCTGGGGGGAAAGAGTGCGAGGAATTAGGGAATCGTAAGGAGGGCCGGGGGGGACAAGCTGCGACACCCTACGTAGGAGGTGGTTAAGGGGGGTCAGACTGTCAAGACCATCAAAAGGGAGAATGGTCTTATCAGACTCTCCCAGCGGCTGCACAGGCAAAGGGAAGCGGGGGATAAATCTGTTGTGGGGGGGAGTGGCCGGAATGCTTACGACTCGGTGAGTACCATCCAGGGTCAATAAAGGGGGTTAACGGGGTATTCACGCGCTGGCAAAGACGTGCCGGGTAAAAAAAAAGGTAGCTTCCATGAAACAGGGTCCAACAACACGAAAAAGGGGCACCCGGGGAGAGAACTTTGAAATTTTCCATAACATCTTCCGGAGTAAAACAAATCGGCAGCCAATCGAGCGGAGAACTCGGTGGTACCGAAAATCGGGAAGATGGGTATGGGGGTTGGGGATGGATGGTCTATGAGAAAACGGGTCACGCCCGCTGACTCGGGCCGCCATGTCCTCAAACACCGCTAGCGGATCAAAAGATGGGATGTATTCGTAACTCGGGTGAAGCAAAAACCGGACGATAGAAAAATGGGCAAGAAAAAATCGGAATCGGGTTGATGGGACGGAAGGGATAAAGCGGTCCGGAACAGGAAAGAAAAGAGTTTCCTCCGATCTGAGTTAAAGCGCAAGGGATACAAAACGAGGAACCATCCTCATTCGAAAGACAATTTAGCAGTGCCGGAAAAGGACCACTGGTCCATCTTGTAGCTGGAAGCGTTTCCCGAAGGGAGCATAAGGAGGGCCCCGAAAGGTCTTTCCCGGTTTAAGCCCGAAAGGTCAAAGACGGGAGATCCGCTACCACTCATCTTACCAAAGAGGCGGGGAGCTCGCGAAAGCCCGATTAAGCAGGGGTGACGAAAACCAAATACTGAGCGACAAGTGGGGGAATACTTAAAAACAGATTGTAGGAAGATTCGCGATAGGGAAAACCTCATGCACATTCAATGTTTCGGGCTGTAGTCCCCTGTTGGGAAAGATACCAAGTACGAAAAGATTCAATCAAAGGCTCTCCCTTGGTAATTGTCAAGGGAAAAATCGGAGGAGACGTAGCTCCAAAGGGAAAACAAGGAAACACGGCCTAGTAATTGCGGGGCCGGGACGCAGCAATCGCCACAAGAACGCTTGCAGTGGAAGGAAAAGCATCAGGTCTAGCTCTCTCGGGGGGAAACCGCCGACGAGGGGGGAAGAGACAATCCCAAGACTGGCCACCGGCGGGGGAAAAGGGGATGCGGGACAACCCGCTTGGGCGTGAAGGACTGGCGGATAAAACGAAACTGGAGAACACCAGGAGCTTAGGGGAAAAGAAACCAACACTGGACGCTTCAAGATTTCCCTCTTAAAAGACAAATGGAAGACAAAAGGAAAGGGGGAAAAAAAACATGGGCCCGGAAAAAACACAGGGAACCCGGCGGAATAGTCCCAAGTTACTTCGGGGCGGGCATGGGGTGCTGTGTAGATTAAAAAGAAACTTGTACTACTCCCAGCCGTCGATGATCTTAGCCGTGCTCAGACAACTACCTGTGGGAAAAGTCGGCGCGCCAGCTCACAAAGGGTGGGTATCGCGCTCGGCATTTGACAACCTCTCCTGCTTCTATAAGGCGTGGTCTCAACACCCCCCAGGCAAGCGAGTCTAGTACCACTAGGGAAAGAAAGACATCTTCGAGAGGAAAGAAAAATCGTGTAGAGACTCCACCGCCACTGTGTAAAAAAGGGGGTGGAAGCTCTAAAATCGTTAATACCACCGAAAGGACTCATGTACCTCAGACAAACTAAAGGAGTGAGATCAATAACGGCCTCATACAACACAATCACTTCGAAAAATCATACATGGGCCTCTTTTAACTAAGCGTTTCCATATGTTCTGGGCCTCTCCCCTGGGAGGTGTACCGAGTGGAAAGAAGGGCTACGGATTATGGTTGCGATGCAGGGGATCTTTCTCTTTCCTCCAGGAAAAAATAGCGAGCTTGTAAGAAAGGAGGCAACCAGCGAAAAAGGGGAACTCCACTCGCAAGAAGGGGGGGGAAAAAATCTAAAGGTATTATGGGAGTGGATCTCCCCGGTCGTAGTTTCCAGGAACCCAGTCGGCAGAAAGCTTACCGAAAAAGAGTAGGGGTCAGACAAAGCAGAATATGGTGGCGGGTAGGGAGGTATGGACCGGTCAGAAAACGGAAGATTGTTAAGGCTGACGGAAGGGAGCCGGTCCTCCTATGGTAAGATGTCCGCATGAATTCTACGTTGGGGGAAAAGTTTGTTCAGTGGAAAGTCTGCGTGGGTTCCACGCGTTCCTGGAATATGGTGAAACTCGTCGCAAGTTAGACACACCAAGGGAGAGACAATACTGCGTCGGGTTTCGTATCCGAGGCAGAAGGGGAAGACAACTTCTCAGGTCCGACTCTAAACTTGCTTGTGCGGAACAAAAATCCTCCACATTCGGATTCAGCACATGGTCTTGCTCTCAGGCGCTTTTTGGCGCTTGTCACCGACACAGGATCTTTGGACGCCTTGCCAAAAGGGGGCGGTGTAAAAAATGCCGCCCGCACGTGGGTTATCTTGTAGCTAGTTAGTGAGCTATGCTCTCAAATGGGATATTCCTGTGTGTTAGGGCGAAAAACCCTTAACTTCCAATGCCGTGCTTGACGAGTTGCTACGCAGTTCACGAACAGCCCGGCATGTTGTCCCTGTGAACTACGCATCGGCAATCACCCAGCCCACGATTGCCAGATGCTTGAATTGAGGGGTGGGCGGCGATGTTGGCGCGAATGAGTACGCCACTCCGCGGGGGGCTGGGCGAAATCGTTCTGCACGAGGAGAAAAAAGAAGGGGCCCCTGTCGAGACTGCCCCTAGAGGGTCAAGCACCGCGGCAGAGGAAAAAGGGCTAAGGGCGAGCGAAAGGGGGGAAGTTTGAATAAGGGTCATGGAGAGAATATTGGGTTTTCCGACGGAGGAGGGAGGGTGCGTACGGTACGGTTATTTGCGGATCTGCTGGTCACGACTGTGCGGGTTGGAAAGGGGAAACTATCCACAAGAGAGGTGGCGCCAATCTCTCTTGTATCTCCCGTGTTCTCTATCTTTGATTACTCGCTTTACCTTCTTATTCTATATTTTTCTCCACAAACCAGAGGGGAATCGCACGGTCATCCGCCGCGTTCTGGTGGGACCACAGCTGCCAAAAAAAAATTTACGGTGGGGAAGGGAAGAAAGTGGACCGGGGGAGGGACGAGTGAAGGCAGGGCGGGAAAAAAAACAGCAAGACGTATACGCGATGGGACAAAAAAAGGTGGTAATTGGTGTCGGGCCATTGCTGCTCAGCGTGGAAAGGCACGGACCTAGAGGGCAGGAGCAAGCGAACTGTGATTGCCAAAAAGGCGGAATGAATCAGCAAAGTTTCTGAATAAGTTTATTTGGCGCCACCGATAAATCAGGAAGATGCATGGGGATTGGGCTATCTAGGTGGGGGGTGAGAAGTCGATCTAAAAGATGCTCTTTAGAGTTAACAGTGAGAGGGGGGGAGGAGCGTGAGGCAGGAAGGGGGGGAAGAGGCTTAAATATATCCGCCATTGGTGCCGGGAAGTCCGCGGATTGAGAAGGAGAGCGGAGGGGAACGTTGAGGGGAAGCGGAGTGAATCCCACTGCGCCTCAGGGAATGGCGGTGTCGCACAGGAGGGGGAAGAAGGGAACCCTAAGAAGTCCTGATAGGGAAGTTAACAGTGGCAGGAGAGCCAAAAAAATCCAGTTTCCTCGAGGTGGGGGACAAAAAAGGAAATCTAGTGGAAGCGAAAGGACAACGCTAAACCCAAAAGATTATTTCCTACCGAAGGTGCGGAGTCAGCGCGGTAAACAAAAAGGAGGCAGAGGGAGCAGAACTGTATATAAAAACAAAGGACCCGTGTCCGTCAAGCCTTCTTCGGTCGAGCCCCTCAAAAAGACGCAAAAAAAACAATGCCGGAACTAACAGGGACGGGGGAAAAAGGGGCGTCGGATTTAAACGAACTATCAGGAGCAAGATCAACGTTAAATTGGGAGGTCAAGATGGCGGGAAGACAGGGTGGCCAAAAGGAGAAATGGCCGCAGGATCCGAAAAAAAATGCGGGGAAAATGGTTGAGGGAGGAAGGATGAACGCATCAAAGAAGGTGCTCGTGGGAGATGCTAAAATTAGGAAACATCTATTACGAGGGGTACATAGAACAGCATGGAAAAAAACCAAACCTAAACTGAAAACCGTCCAGGTAAACGGAAAGACAAGTTCAAATGCCTGTGGACTGATTGGCTTCTTCGACCTTCTAAGAGGGGTCCGGAAAAAATGAACCCCCGGGAAGAACACTAAGACAAAATGACAGGTTATAAAAAAAACAGAGATCAAGTCCATGAACAGAACCTAGGATGGGGGGGAAAAATAGATATAAGTCGCCGCCGGATTGGGTGTAGAAAAAAGAGGGGGGGGGAGGGGGGTGCTGACCCGGGGGGGGAGGTTCGAAAATCTGGAAGGGGCTGGGGGGGGGGAAAAACGGTCTTTAGGTAGGAAAAATGGGAAGGAAAAGGAAAGGGGGTGTGCGTCACGGGGGTGTCACCCTCTTCACGTCTTAAAATTCGGATGAAACATCGAAGCGACTCTGAAAAATCGACTCTACGGACAAGGCCGTTCCCTCAATACTACCCTATTGAATCAGAAAAATCGAAAGAAGGAGTCGGTGTCCTTCCTAATGGGTGAAGCCAAACGCGGGCAAAATTCATTAAAGACTATCAAAAAGAAGAATCTTCTCTAAGGACCGAATGGAAAGAGTTCCCACAGAGAAATTCAAAAAGCCTAAGGAAAGAAAAAGAAGGTGTGGGAGAATTGGGGGGAGGCTTGGCTGACACAAAAAGACCTGGATAAGGGAGAAAACACAGAATCTCGAAAGGTTAAGCAAAAGATGAAGTAGGAGTAAAGCACCACAGGATTGGGGGTGGGACGAACGACAATTGAGCTAACGGGGGAAAGAACTGATGAAAGGTTAGGGGGGGTCCGGAAGGGAGGCTTCGGGCACGGGCCGGTTTCCCAGTCAGAGGGGGGACAACCCTACGAGTGCAGAAATGGCCGATCCGGATCCGAAAACCTAACGGGGTCAAGGGGGGAGGAAAGATAGGAACCCCTGCTAAAAAAAGGGGAAGGAGGGAAGGAATAGATTCGTGGGTTAAGTATCCGGAAGAGGGTACTGGAAAAGAAAAAAAATTCTGTTAAAACAACGGGTAGTCCGGGAAATCAACACTCTCAGTGATTCCACTCAATCTAACCCCCAGAAAGGGGGGCCTGGGTCCCCCAAAAAAGGAGGACGAGGGAAAAGCGGTATAATGAGACCTGGCTGAAAACTCGTCAGAACGCACCGAAAGGAAACGGCAATCAAACCAAATACTTGCAACTAACTACTCAGGTTGGGCCTGTAAAGAAGGGCAATCTCTAAACTAATTTTGGGGGGTGGTGATTGGTCTCGTATCAAAGGAAAAAAAAGCTGGGAAGCGCCGACCAGTACGAAAAAACTTCAAAAAAAAAATGAAAGCCGACTACGAAAAAAAACACAAGGCTGATGGGGATAAATAATATTACAAGGACAGCTCGAATTACCAACCTGGTCTCCCAGGGCAAATGAGACGAGTGAGGGGGAACAGGGGGGGGAGAATCTAGGGAAAACCGAAAGGTAAGCACCCTGTAAAATCTAAGGAAAAAGAAAACGCTAAACACGACTGAAACCACCTGTAAAACTGCGGGAAAAAAAGAAAACTGGGGCAACGAACCATATAAGCCATCGAGCAAACAGGTGCAGCTTTTGGCTGGGGTTACACAGGGGTGGGGCGGAGAGAGGGGGGGGGTAGTTCCACCCATCAAATTCTGCGTGGACCGGCCGGGGGGGGGGGCGACACGGTCACCGGGGGGAACCAGAGGGATCTCTACCAAAGAAAACAGCTTTAAAAGGGGGCGTAAAACATGGGTCTAAAAGCAAAGGGAAGACTCACCAAAGGTCGTCACACGCTGGAGATCATGGCGGATGCAAAAACACGGAAGGAGAGGTCAGAAAAGCATAAGTCTGGAAGGGTAGGGGGGGGGATGAAAAAAGGGGGGACGAGTCCAGACAAACAAAGACCGGCCTGTCCATAGGGAAGTTTAGTAAAAAAGTGAGAGAAAGTAGGAAAAAAGGGGAAAAAAAAAACAAGCTTCACGGGGATCTAAATAAAAAACTGGAGAATCATTCTCCAGCAAGAAAGAAAATTACTGGGGATTATAAGGTCGTTGGGAAGCTTGCTCGTCTCAATTACACCTCATATAACTGAATATGAACTAAAAAAATTAACAGTAAAGATGGCTTGTTAAAAATATTCTGAAAACACGTATGTTTCTTGGGGAAGGACGGAGTTACACTTTCTCTGAGAATTAAAAATGTATAGAGGCAATACCGGTATCGGCGCTTCGGCGACGATGGACCCGCTTGAAGAAAATAAACAAGGTGAAAAAATTGAAATTCTCTACCGAAAATCCTCTTCGGTTTTTCCTTTGGAAAGGCTTTTGGGGAATAAAATTGCAATGGGATGGCCCTAACGGTTTGCAAAAAAAAGTAAAACAAATCAACAGGAACTGAGTTAAAACGCAAGGACAGCAGCGTCAGGGGATCAGGGCATATTTACGTCTCAAACCAAAGGGGGGGATTGTCTATGGGAGATTGGAAAGCGAACCTATGGCCCCAATGGAGGGGTTTAAAAATAAGATAAGGATTTAAATGGAGCACCTAGAAAGAAAGATGTATGGAATCAATGCACAGGGAAGGGGGTGCATCAACCATACGAACCTCAATAAGTAATCCAGGGGCAGGGTAATCCGCTCCGGTGGAGGACCCGGGGAGGAGTTTGGAAGAAGTATACTCTCTTCTGAGGTGGGAAAAAAGGGATAATTCTAGCTCCTAAGGGAAGTGCAAAATGCGGAAATCCAGATCCTGATGAGTTAAAACTCGTGACCGCAGGGGGTTAGGGGTCCAGGGTGAAATTAAGTTCCCGGAACCTTTCAGATCCGCGGGAAAATTCTAACTATCCGCTACAGAAGAGCTTGCGTTCCTACCATAATATGTGGCGATTCTTTCAATCACTTCCCTTAAAGGCAGGGGGTGGGGGGTCAAAAAATTGCAAGGGTCGGATCCAGGGGAAAGGGGGACGAAGTTTCCCGGGACAAAACCCGCGGGAAAAAAGCAGGCGATGCCCTCGGGACAGTGTCTGCAAAGGTTGCATCAGATAAAGGTGAAAGCCCGAGCGGTGAAAAACTGGAGGGCAAGAATACATCAGGAAGTCTAAACGGGAAAATAAAAAAAAGATGGACGCTAAGAAGTTTTGCCCCGACTATAGCTCTTTAAGAAGGAAAGACACGCCTGGGGAAAAGTTAGGAAGGGTATCGCGGACTATAAAAGGGGGGTAGTTGGCGGACCCAACGCCAAAATACTGGACGGAAGGGTTAGGGAATATCAAAGTCTTATAAGGGACAAGGAAGAGCCAAAAAGGGAAAAAGTTGTAAGATCAACTCTAGGGGTGGGGAAGCATTTAAAGTGATAGCTGGGCGGACCAGTGGAAGATTTATAATGCTTAGAGGGAAGCGATTGGATACTCAGGGATCCCCTGGCGGCTCCTCTCAAACGTCAAGAAAAGGTCCTTCGGAGCCAGGGAAGTACTTAAAGGGTTGGGCAGTTCGCCTAGAGCTGGACGAAAACCTACGATGTGAGGGGAGCCGAGAACGTTCCGGGGGGAGGGAAAATGACAGGATAGCTAAGGGTGGAAAAAAATCTTGAACCCAAAAGCCACCAAACCGCCGCAATCGGAAAGAGGGGCCCGATCAGTTGTTGGAAGGAAAAAAAAAATCTGGAGTCTATCTAGGATTTGTTTTCCATTTCCTAGGAAGAAGATTCTCTTCAGCCCGACAGCAAACTCTATCAGGCAACCGGGAGACGAAAACGTGGTGGTGCGGCAAATGTAGAAAACGAAAAGGTCCAAAAAAGAGAAAAAGGGGGGCGTATCCAGGCGAACGTGAACCAAGGAGGCCGCTTGAGACCTCACAACTAAAAGAGGAGGGGGAAAGCACACAAAAGGATCTAAAATCAAAAGGATGGGTCAAGCAAGAGGTAAAAGATCGCAGGACCTCGGGAAAAGGATATCAAAAGGGTCTGGTGGAGGGATCACCTTAAAAACTCCTCTTCTGGTTTTCCAGACTTGTCACCTTAAAATCAGAAATCCGACACCTCGGGGGAAAAAGAAAAACCAATGTCCTCGGTCCTTTAAAAGGGGCGCGAGGGTCTAATCCCAACACCTTACCTCTGAAACAAAGAAAAGAAGGACCGCCTCAAATCTGAAAGCAAGGCTAGTCCTAATACTGCAAACCCAAAAGACGATAATGAAAGGGGACCGCGAGTCGGAAAGGGGGAGAAAAAGAAGTCATCAATCGCGACCCTGAACCCCGATGACGGTGTCTTGCAGGGAGGACCTGTAGATTCAAAAGTCTTCAAATCGGGATAAGTGTCTTTGCTAAATTGGGTCGGAAGGACATTGGTCAAAGGGCAACAAGGGCGAGGAAAGCGGGCTAGACTGTCTCCAAGTTGGAGTAGCTTGCAGATGAACGGGGAGCGGAAGGAGATTATTGATGGGGGGAACCATCATTTGTTCACTATAATCAAAAGGGGGGGCAGCCGAATAAAAACCTCCCGAACAACCCCTAAGGGGAGACTCCAGTAATTACCAAGGGGGACAACCCCTTAAATGAGAGTCCTGCTCACATGGGAGATTCGGGGGGGAGGGGAGGGCCCGAAGGGTCCTTAATACAAAAGCAACTGGAGGTCAAAACCTCGCGATAAAAACCACAACTTAGGGGGGAGAGGAGTTAGAGAAAATCGTTACAGGGGGGGCCTTTCCTGGTCATGTATGCAATAAAGACGATTTGTCGACCTCCATGAGGAAGTGGTCTGGGACGAAGTATGCCGGATGAGACAGCTGGGAGGGGGACTGTAAATGGATTCGAACAAGCTATCACCCAGATCTTGAAGGCGCCACCTCAGGCGGCGAGTCCTTGCAGAGCAATACTAAAAAAAAAGAAAATGTGTCAAGATATAAGAGGGGAAAAGCATGGGGTCCAAAAAAGCTGAAAACAACAGGGAGGATACAAGAAAATCTCTGCCGTGGAACCAGACCTGCTGGCCTATGAAAAAATCCAAACACGGGAACAAAGAATTTTCGAAGGGGGTGACTTTAGACGGACCACGAATAAGGCCGCGAGATAAAACCTGTCGATCGAGGGCTTTCGTAATGCAAGGATGAGCAAGGGAAAACTCAAAATCTAAAGGTTGATCGGACGAAGAAGGATAGAAGAAATGAAATAAGGCTTGGTATGGTCAAAAAAGCTGGCGTTCGGAAACTGCTTGCGTGGGAACCGGTTGGGGGGAAACTAGGCGGGAAACAAAAAAAAAATTAGGTCAGGGAGGGGAATCTCCGAGGGGGGGAAAGGTGAACAAATGAAAAATCATCTCAGGCTGGATTGAGGAAAAGCAAGAACCAAAACTTTCTGTCACCGAGTTGCAAAAAGAAGATTATGGGGGGGGGGATTTCAAAGACGAGGGGGGGGGAAGGATAAACCTGCATAGTTCCATCAAAAAAGGGGTCAGGCCCTGGAGAAAGAGAAATCGTCGGGCAAGTCTGTTGCCAACAAGGACAAAGGCGGGAAAGGGGGAAGGGCCCCGAAAAAAGGGGGCTAATTGTGTGAAACGTCGTATAAGTCAGGTGAGGAAAAACATCGGGCACGGAACATTAACGCCTAAAAAAAAAAGAGGGGCCCTCATTCAAAAAAACCTCTGTGGCAGGTCACCAAGGTCCTCGAAAAAGGAAGAGAATGCTGGGGGTGGTAGCTGTAGAAAGTCAAGGGGCAAACCCCCTGCTCCGAAGATCGTCCAGAAAAACAAGGAACTAACCGGCAGCAAAAAAAAAAGAACAAAATGCGGGAGTCCAGAAGCTAAGAAAGAAAACATGTACTCGAGCAAAAAACTAATGCATCTGAAGATTGGGGATGGAAGCGTTCAAATAGGTTGAAGAAGGAAAGGGGGTAACCGATTGGGCACGCAAAGAGGAAGATGGCCGAGAATCACGAGCCAACAGAAGCTCTTCAGCCTAAGAGGGAAAATTTCCATGCCAAACACGAAGGGATACGACAAACTAGTACCAAAAGGGTCAAAGGTATAGGAAAAGCTGGACAATACCGTAGTCTGGGATTAGATCCGTCGAAACCAAATTCCGGATTCTTCGCCCGGTTCTCCCGAAAGAAACGTGAGAAAGACCTAGACCAGAATACATCTTCACAGGAGGATCAGGGCTGGGGGCGCCGGAAACCGATAAAATTAAACTGAAAGACGGCTCTCCACTACTGGGGGGAAACCTAAAATCTTCGCTTAGGGGGCTGAGGGGGGACAGCTCGAAAGAAAACTGGGGGAGGGAAGGAAAAAAACTGTCAATGTGACGAGAACAGACCCACGCAATAATCGGGAGGGAGTCAGACCGGGAAAAGACTTTTAAAAAAAACTGATTAAATGGGAGAAAAAAAAATCAAGTATCAACAGGGGGGAAGGGACGAAAAAAAGTAAGTCCATTCAGCCGCCGAGTCCCCTCATCCTCAGTCCAAAAAGAATACAGGGAGGGAAAAAAAACAGGTAGGCCTCGGGATCTCTTCTAAGGGGACCAAAGCGATCAAGGGCCGGGGTTCGATGACCGCTCATCAAATACGGCTCAATTTCGGGAAAAGAATGGTGGGCTGCCATCGGAGGGAGTCTTAATTGCACACCCTTAAGACTGGAACTGTAAGCTGCTTCACGAAAATTATGAGGAAAAAATCGATTCTATACGGGCCCTCTAAAATCAATACGGCAGACCCGAAGGATAACATTCCTAGGAAAACTGGGATGTGAAGCAAGTTAGGATGGGATGAAAACTGGGGCAACTGAGGGGGAAGAGCCTTTTTAAACTTCATAGAATGAAAATAGGGGTGGCGGAAAAGCCAGGGGGTAACTCGTACTAGGGAGGACGCTCGATACAAAACAACTGACAACTAGAGAAAACGAAATAGTACAGCCCAAGGGGGGTTTCTTGAATAACTCAGAAAGTCGACGAGTCATAAACCGTGCTCCAAGACCGGGGGTGGGGGCGAAAAGCGGAAGCACATGGGGGTGGGGGGGGGGGGGGGGGCAAAATCATGAAGGTGCGCCTCGAGAAAGGAAATCGTCGGTCTGCAAGTACGAAACTGAGGGGGGGGTCGGGTTTTTGGGGAAGGGGAATGGCTAAGATCTCCTAAGGAAGAAAAGAGGGGTAAGAAGGCTCCCTCCAACGGGAAGTCCTCGGAAAAACATAGGAAAAAAAAAAAAACTTCAGCAGGGGGGAGTGTAGAAAAGGGAAGGGCCAAATTCAATGGGGGCAGGGGAACCACAGGCGAAGCGCCTCGGCAAAACCAGGGCTTCAGACCACAGAAGGAAATGGGATATCTGAAGCGGGGAAAGACTAAGAAAGAAAGAATGGTTTGAGGGGCCAAAGGAAACGGGGAGAAAAGTCCTTTTCGGAAGTGAACTTGCAAAAATACTAAAGAAAACGGAGGAGGGGCATTCGTGGGATACCCAGGGAGCCGCAGGAAAAAAACCGCACATCATCTTTCGATGAACAACCGCCAGCAATAAAAAACCTTCTTGATAATCGGTGGCGGAGGAAGCGTGTGTGCGGAAAGCCCACAAGCGGGAAAAAAGGGGGGAGCCAAAAGACGCGCGGGATGGGGAACTTCACGAGAGAGGAAGGATACTTATTGAGGAGAAAAAACTCTACCTCCTTAAAAAGGGGTGGAAACGAAGGTGGCGATCAAAAAATCCACTTGCCGGGAAAAAGGGGGGGGGGCTGGGGGGGTGTTGGGGTTTGCTGCAAAAGGGGTACTAGGAGGGGGGGAGGGGGCTAAATGTTCTCCTTTCGGTCAAGGGGGAGGGTCTGTAGGAGGATTGAGGGGAAGAAGAAAACATCTCTTGCTGAGAAAATTTGCTCACCGGGTCTTCAAAAAACAAAGTCCTCGCTAGGACAGGCTGAAAAAAACAACATGGAAAAAACTTGAGGAGGGAAAAGACAGGGTCTATTTGTCGGGAAAAAAGGGTTCAGCTCGATGGGGGTAACTCCGATTTCGGGGGTCCTCAGGTTTAAAAGGGTTGTGAGGGGGAAGAAGTCCAGGGTCTTATGAGAGAAAGGGGGGACAAATCTACCAGTAAAGAACAAAACAAAATAACGAAAGAATCTCAAAAAGACGAAGTTGGAAAGGAAAAAAAGAGTCTTGAAGTAATATTTGTGGCGGAAGGGGGGCAATAGGTGAAGCTTGCAAGGGGACCCAGTCCGATCGTAAAAACCAGGAAAAGAAAATGGGGGGACAGGGGGAAAACATTATGAATATCATGCGGGGAACGGCCAACGATTGACCGAAGGGGGTCCAAAATGGTAGGGGGGCCAACCCAAGAAAAACTGAGAAGAAAAAAGCGGCAAGAGGCAACGCATCAAAAAAGTCTGCTCCCAAATGGAAAAAAAGGGGCGCTAAGGCAAGAACCGAGGAAACCGGTCTAGCGGGAAAGTGCAGTCCTCTAAATCCCACAAGGTGGAAGAACTCCTCAGCGTGAAAAAATGCCAAAGCAACTGATCAAACACCGAAATCGAAAACAAAAAAAACTACGAGGAGTGTCGGAAAAAAAATTTTCGCTCTCCACCATGACTTGTCGAATCCTGCGGGGAAAAAAAACAAGGGAAAGGAGAAACAAAATCCCCTTTTTGGTCTAAGGGACTCGGGGAAAGAGGGATGGGGGAAATCCGTCCAAACAACTCTACTCTGCTGGGTTTAAACGTATTAAGAGAGGAGAAAGCGCATAAAACAAAAGCAAGGGGGAAGAAGTTCTTTTCTAACTTTTTCGGGGTAGGGTTCAGGGAAAAAACGTTGTTTGCTCAGCGCCTAGGAAGAAAAAGGAAGGGAAATAGGGCGGGTGCCAGGAAGGGACTCGGACTGAGTAAAAAAAAAATTTTCAACTAGGGGGGAAAAAAGAGTGATCGGGAAGAACAGGGACACTCCTCCAAAAACCCTAGCTCGAGCTAAAAGGCAAAAGGAACCCAGCAACGAAAAGGGGGGGAGGAGGGCTAAGGGCGCCATAAGGAGGGAAAGCCCTACTTCCCGTAACAGAGGACCTAAGGGGAACGTATCTACGAGCCAAAAAGCTCAACAAATTGAAGGGATGGTAGGAGAAAGAAGCCAAATAAAGGGACGATCACCAAGTGAAGGGGCCGAACGTGCCAAGGGAAAGGGGGAAGGATTCATACAAACATTTTCTATAAGGCAAGAGGAAACGTTTCAGGGGGGACGGAGGAAAAGATGGAGAGAAAAAGATGTTACGGGTGGGCTTATCGGGCTCCCTCCTTTTCAAAACCACCACTCCAGCGACGAGGTCGTCAGAGAAGATGCATCGACCAATCTGGATAGAGACTAGGGGGGGAAATAGCCGGCTATCTTTGGTCGCACGCCACCTACCAAAAACGGAGAATCCCGAGCATTCAGGACTCGCCTGGCTGGAGGGAAGGTAAACGCAGAATAACTATCCTGACGGAACACCAAAAAGTTCTGCAGAAACATCAAAAGAATGGGTCCAAGAGACCATATAACTGAAGTTGCTTAATCTAAACGTGCTGAGACGCGAGCGGTCCGAAAAAAGGGACCTCAAACATTGACGGGGTTGGGACTCCTAGGGGGGGGGGATCAAAGCCTACCTTCCTAAACGGTGTCTGAAGGTGGCGCTTTAGTAAGGGTGAAAAATGACCCCTAAAGTATGGGAAAGGGGGCCGTCCGATCAAGATGCCCTGGAAACTGTGAAAACTGGAGGGGAAAGAGAAAAAAAAAAAAAAATCGTGTCTTCCCCAGCTGGAGAAAGAGAAAGAGTTCGGGGCCTTTCAAGAACTCTGGAACGATAAGCAGAAGAGTGGGGGAGACATTTGCACAGGGGGGAGAAAGCGCCGATTCTTCTGATTAAAAGGTGAAAAAAGGAGGGGAAAAAGGTTTGACTTCCAAAAGAAGGGAAGATGGTTTGCCGGCGTAATCCCTAGGTAAGGGCCTCGGAAAAGAAAAAAAAGAGGTCACTGGCAATCAAACCGATCTTCAGCCGCGGGTACGGGCAGTCAGTATAAAAAAGAGATAAACGGAAGGACGGTTGGTTTTATCGTTTTATGAGACTTTCACACCTAAAGGTCTCCTTGTACTCGGTCAGGTCCTAACAAAATGAAGCCTCCGGAAAAACCACCCACCTACGAGTTCCTTTGCGGCAAAAAAAGGCTGGGAAAGCCCGCCAATTTCCTCGCAGCCCTTGAGGCCAAAAGGTCAAAATGGGGGGGGAAAAAGGTTGAAGATAGTCAGACGCAAAAAGTTTTTCTCCACAGTTTCCAAGTGTGGGGGGGTCAGCCCCGGCCCGTCCGCGAACAAGAACAGTCATACAATGCCAGGCCGGAAAACCGCCCTAGGGAGACAACCCCCCCAGCCGAGTTAAAAAAAGTGCCTCGGGTTATCAGAAGCTTCCCCTGGCACAGATGGGGGATAGGCTACAACATTATCCGGACAAATTCTTCTCTTTTACTACTCAGTTCCTGCTCAGAAAGAAGACAGCTACCATCGGATGTTCCGCTTTCAAGAGAGCGAAAGTGGATGTAAGGGAGACACAACTCTGACGAGTGACACGCTGGACTACATTGAAATCCGGGAGTGTCGGGAAAAATCACGAAAACCGATCCTTGGGACGGGGGGGGAGACTGCGGAGAAAAAATGCTACCGGGAAACCACTCATGGGGAAATAAGTTCTCTCTTCTAATGGGGCAAAATAAGCTCGAAAAGGAAGAAAAGGGTTGGAAACTCCACTGATTACCTGAAATCAGGAGTAAGAAGACCTCACGCCACCCAAGAAGGGCTTAGAGAACTCTTAGGAATGCTTCTGGCGAATGGGGTCCAAACTCCAGACTCGTGCTTTAATAAAAGCAACCAAATACAGCTATAAAACCTTTATTGTCAACGATTGGGTAAAGGCTTCCGACTCGCTGGGGGGAACTATCGACAGGGTATGGGACAAAGATCCTTTATACGTCCCGCACTAGGTAAAAAGCAACAGTGAATCCCCAACATCGCTCGCGAGGAAAAATGTCAATCTGAAAACAAAACTACCAGGGCATACCAGTACTCGCCCGCCAAAACTTGGGGGTAAGGGAGTGAAGGAGGCTTGGATGGCGAGTTAAAGGGCTGCTATCCCCATGACGGTAAAACCTAAGACGGAACTGAAAGGCGTGGGCAAAAATAAATTGCTCTCGGGTCGTCTATGTACCGCTCAGAATAGAAAGAGAACGAAAAAACCGTATTCGGAATAATGATATCATACAGGGGTTACATCTACTAAGATTCAAAGTGCAAAATGGGGGGGGAAACAAGCTAGACAACCCGACGTGAACTGAAAAACGACCGAGGAAAAGAGGTGAAGGGGGCCATCATTTATGTCCTCACAAAACCCCTCCTGTCGCATTGCTTACAAAACACGTTAGGATTGCAGGGGTAGCTAAAGGCATACGGGAGGCCGGCTATGTGTCCTCAGAGGTATCACTGAAGGGAAAACGGATGCCATCTCTGGGGGGACGGGACAGGGACCTCCCACCGGTAAAGCTCCCTCTTCAAACGTCGCCTTAGGGGGGGGGGAGAATTTACAAATGGTGACTAATCCCCTTTACTGCCGGGTCCCCAGATGCTTCAGAAAAATGAAAATAGATAGAAAAAAAGGGCGAGGGCTACTGCGCCTGCTCGACTGTAAGACGGTGGGTTCGTGCTCCCTTCTGGCATGGCGACAAGGAAATCAGAATCACAATTGAGAAAAAAGGGAAAAAAGCCGTTATCGAATGGGTTCCTTTATCCCATGGAACAGACATGGGACAACGGGGGAAAAAATCAAGAGGTTTTGCTCGCTGATGGAGAACAACCATCATTCGCATAATACAGTGGGATAAAAGGTTCGAGAAAGTAAGGTTATTTAAAAAGGCCTCATCGAGTTCCTTTCTACATACTCGGACAAAGCAAATTTGAGATGTAGCCTCGATCAGAGAAAGGAGCGGAGGGTCAAACACACCTAACTACTCTTCTTGGTGTCGCTAAATCCATTAGGACAAATAGTAAAACCCTATTGGCAGAATTGGTAAAAGAGATTATCTTTATTGCTCACAGTTGAGTGAAGGGACATCGAGGTAAAAATTCGGGGGGAGGGGCCGTGAATTCACTCTGGATGTGAGCGCTGCTATTCTTCCCGTATTTAGGGGAACGCCTCCCCGCTTCTACGTCTAGATCTCTCCATGGGGGAGGGGAATTCGGACGGGGCTTTCCTTTCTCTTCATTACGACCCGAGGGGGTGAAAAAATTTTGAAGAAGAAGTTCGGTTTAAAGGGTAGGAAACAGGACAGGGGCGATTCGAAATTTTGATCTTGGGTCCGAACAAAAAACAAACACTCCATCTCCAATAAACAAGGGAAAATACAAAGTCTTCTGGTCCTTCGGGGTTTCCAGTAACACAAGATGGATTGCAGTTGGGCGTCAGGTAAAAAAGGGGGAAACATAGTCTAGGAGAGTTCCGAACAAGGGGTCCGATACTCCTCTGTCCCTCTCCTAAGGTTGGGGACTCAAAAGCCCTTGACGGGGGGGGTAACAGGGAAAAAATTGAACTAGGGTCAGGATAATTTCTAATGATTCCAAAAAGGAGAAAAGATGGAGCATCTTCAGAAGAAAGCGAAAACCGAGAGGGAAAGACGGGCTTTCGTTTCAGGAAAAAGGGGGCAGAAGGGGACCAGACAGACGACCCTTCGATCGTAACGTCAAAACCGAACCTACTAAAAAGGGTGTCCGTCAAGGGACAAAAGACAAGCAACCTCCTAAACTGGGGGGAATCGCACCTCAGAAAACCTAACCCGACTGAGGGATAGGGGGTAGGAGATAAAAAAAAAACTTTGTCGATCGGGGAAACAATCTAATGATCAGCATCGTAACAAAACTAGGCGCTTGTTCTCTCGATTGGATGCGGAAGGGTATGCCTAACAGCGTACCACCCAGGATGCAATAGCTGATTTCGACTGTCAGGAAAGGAAGCCAGTCCATCATTGAGGCAAACGACGAGAAGGGGGCGAGTACGTGTCAGCGAGCAACCAGTAAGAATGGAGGAAAAAAGCCGCGGCGAAATCTTGGCAAATAGGGGATCGTTGCCTGATCCGAGCTATGAATTAAGAAGACGTCAAAATAGGGGGGATCTGGTAATTCCTAGAGAAATCGCCGCCCCTCACACCATGACGGGCGAAAGGGTATCCATGGGTCCTGGGAAAAAAAGTACTACCATCATGTCAAACCGAGTAACAAGAAGGGAGACACTTCGGAGTCTTGAAAGGAAAGAAAGGAACGTGAAAAATATACCGAGACTGAAAGTCCGGAATAAACTCGATAGAAGGAGACCACAACAACGGGTGCAGAAGGAGGAATATTGCGTCGCACGGATGCAGTTCTGAAGGCAAACTATGCAAGACGCTCAAAAGTTAAAAGACAAGCAAAAAATCGCCTTCCGGTGCGTTTCCAAGCTGGAGCCGAAGCAAGCAAAAACAAGGGGCCGGGCTGAAAGAGGTCTATGAAGAGGGAACCGACGGCCATCTTAATCCTGGCCAACAAGAAACCCGAAGCCGAACTGAAATCGGCAGAGACCACCTACTGTCTTTTCTCTCAGTCTGAATCCCTTGGTGCTCAAATTACCCAATGAAGGAAAGGCCTAGAAGGAGAACCCGGCGCAAATTCCAAGGCTGTGACGGTTGCCCCGCAACTCCTTACCTCTGAACCGTACAAAAAGCAAGAAGAAAGTGTGTGGAAGGGGGACGGGATCACAAGGCAAAGTCTGAAACAAACTAAGATAGGTCGTTATGCTTGCTGAGTCCCACTCGCCACACCCTTCCTTGGGGGAAACCGGAGTGACCGGACCCTCAATCTGGGGGGGTTCGGAAGCGCGGTGCTTCTATTCTTATCGGCTTTTTCGATGAAACTGGGGACCAAGAGTGAAAGTGCGGAATCGAAAGAGGGACCGAGCCTTTAAGACAGAACTGGGTGACGCACTCAACAAAAAAGAAGGGCAAAAAAATCATTGCTGTAAAAAAGGGGGGATTTGACGTGTCCTCGCAGGAGCTGTTTGAGACTCATAAGAGGGGGTGTCATACAACTGTTCGGACTGGAGCTCTCGTCTTACTAAGTGTCCGGAAAGCAGTAAGGAACCTCCCTGTGCATCGCACACACCTCCTTCTGGGGTGGGGGAAAGTCGACGAGAACAACATTGAAGGAAATGGGAACAACTAACGCCCCTCCCCGGTCAACCCAAAAGAGTGAAAACTAGAACAACCAAAAGCGGAGTCTCGCCTCGGGGTGGGGGGGGGGAAGGGAAAAACGACTGAGGGGAGAAACGAAGGCCTATTAGCTTGGTTTCTCTGTGCGGGAAGATGTGGGGGACCCAACTCGTTCTCGCGCAGAGAAAAAAAAAGGTCCCGCTTTGTCCACAAAAACCCCTGAAACGAAGACCGCTCGAGCAAAACAGGTTAAGATGAAGAAAAAGACAGTCAGGGAGTCCAATCAAAAAAAGTTCAAGAAATACACCTGGAGCCTGATATCCTTCTCTTGATTGACCGTAAAAGATCTGTGGATTGATCATTGGGCCCCGATGGGGCACATCCGCCCTATTTGCACTGTAAAAAAAAAATAGGAAATCAAATCAAGGGCCGTACAATAAACGAGGGATCCCTTTCAAAGGAACGCACAATCCGAAGGCAGATCCCCACGGGGCAAAATAGGGGGGGAAAGTGCTATGGCCGCTTGCCGCATCGTTAACAAAAACCTCCGTAAAAGGAATAGACGGGGGTGAAAACCCAAATCTCCGAGCCAGATGATAACTACGGGCGTCAAACAAAGATCTTTAAAAGCAAAGAGGGGGGACGTCCCAAAGGCCCTCTATTACAGTTACGACACCCACTCAAATGACGGTGAGAACGAAAAAGGAGGACATGGGGGGTCTTAAATGTCCGAAGCAAGCTAAACCGCACTGTAGCGAAACTTAATGGGGGAAATCACATACCCAGCAGAGAGCAGGAGGAGACCCTTGTCGTTGGGGGAAGGGAACATCGCGGGGAGGATAGAAGGCGCTGAACAGGAGGGGGAACCAAAAAACGGCCTTCCCTCGGGCGCCGAGCAAAGAACCGCAAAAAGAATGCTGCGAGAGACAAGGAGGAGAGAGGGAAAAGGGGTCCAAAAGAGACGAAGGGTCGAGACAGGCGAAAAGAACCGACAGAGACACAGTTAAACGAGGAAAAAGGAAACGGAAAATCACGGGGGCGCGCGATTGCTGACAAACGCGGTCCCTCCTTCAGACAGAACTCAAAATCGCTGGGGGATTTGCCCTCGTGCAAAACAGAAGTGAAAAAAAGGGGAGCCCGGCAGTTAGATAAAAAGAGACGGGGCTACCGTAGGCTTTTCTTCACTTTGATTCTGAAAAAAAAAGCTGGGATGTTAGGTCCTCTCGAAATAATTAACAGAACAAAGGGGGGGGCCATGGGGGGGGGTAAGTAGGGGGTGGAGAAAAAAATAGATGTCTCCCCCCACTGAGGAGGAGGGAGAGATCTCAACCAACAAAACTGAGAGGAAAATAGCATCTATACGCTCACATGCCCAAGGGTAGGGAGAAAGAGGGCGAGACATAGAAATCCCATGCGTCTTGAGAAGGCACAAATGTCAGAAAAACCCGAATCAATGAGCCAGAGGAGGGGAATGGCTGCTCTGAGGCTCTGCGCACTGCAATGATTATTGTAAGTAAAAGGGCCAGGAAAAGACTATTTTCGATCCAGGAGGGCTGGGCGACTATCTCCGACTAGCGGGTTGGCACCGAACAGGATCCAAAAAAAAGGATTTTGCCGCAAAAACCGAGTTCCACTGCACATGGGATAGCAATTTAAGGGTATTAATCTACCTGTAAACACGTCTGGCCTTCAAAAGGCAAGACTACAAACGTGCCGCAAACGGTGAAGAAAACTAATTTTTTGCGGAGTAACAATTCAGAAAAACAATCCGGGTAAACCAGGAAGGGGGGAGGAAATGCGGGAGAAAACTGTCTACGGTTACCTTAAAAAATGAACACATTAAACTAAGTGCAAGTCCGACTTTGTGAAAATTCGACAGGGAAAAGGGAAAAATCCAAGAACGACAAAGGTCGTTTCGGCGATAATGTCTCCAGAATCCTCATAGACTAGTATCAAGCGTGGCGGCAAAGGGATGGAAAAAAAGAAAGAAGAAAGGTAGGGCCGGGGAGAACCAGACGAGACCATCTTGGAAGTCGGTAGGGGGGAGTGTTTATTCCCGATTATACAAGTTCGGGCACAAAGAAGTCCAGGGCTGGGGGGGAAAAGAAATAAAAAGACCATCAGTGAAACGGGGCAAAAGAGGTCAAAATATCCCCGTGTGTACACGTGTGGTGCTAGGGGAAAATGGAGGCACCGCAGGATGGCGGATTGTAGGAAGTGCACTCTTCCAACCACCACCCCCAACCCACACCAACAACACACCCCAACAC